>ERZ791573.590-NODE-590-length-19686-cov-27.154908_pt1 | contig 19686 bp, 18 predicted proteins | sample MGYA00509971_ERZ791573 | MGnify/ENA primary metagenome ERZ791573 (study PRJEB30046, sample SAMN00791921) | human gut metagenome | study: EMG produced TPA metagenomics assembly of the A metagenome-wide association study of gut microbiota in type 2...
TTGACACAAATATACGCAATTCTTCGGATATAAACTAATTTTCAACATCTACTTAAAGTCAATCGCTATTATTTCAATATTCTATTATTTTCTTTTCACAGAAGTTTTTAACACGCGACCATCTTCTGTCTTCACAATGTTAATTCCGTTGACAGGCTGACTTATTTCTCGGCCAGTAATATCATAACGCTTTACAACCTTTTGAGGAGTATCATCGGTTATGCCTTCAATTCCTGTTGTTGCATTAATTATGCACGTTGCCATAAAGCCGCCATCTGCCGAAACAGCATAAATAACGGCGGTGCCGAAGCCTGTGCAAACAACTTTTCCTTTGCTTACAATAGCCACCTTTGTATCTGATGATTCCCAAGTGACATTTTGGTTGCTTGCATCTTCGGGCAATAACTTCGCTGTCAGTTGAACAGTCTCACCAATATATGTGAAAGAAATGCTTGCCTTGTCCATTTCTATTCCTGTAACTGGCTGCAAAACCGTTATCTCACATTCTGCCTTGAGATTATTAGCTTGCGTTGTGGCATACACTTTGGTTTTTCCTGCCTTAACGGCTGTTACGACACCATCAGAAGACACCTTTGCAATATCTTCATTATATGAATTCCATATAACGCTCTTGTTGTCAGCATCGGTAGGCCAAACATCTGCTTTTAGTTTCGTGGTTTCGCCAACGTTCATTGTTACATCTGCCTTATCCAATGTTATAGATGTGGGAAGAATTTCTTTTCTTTCAGCTGTCACTTTACAAACAGCAGTAAAGCCACCATCTTCTGTTGTTGCTGATATTTCTGTCGTGCCATATCCTTTGCAAGTTACGATGCCATTCTCTACCGTTGCAACTTTTTCGTTCGACGACTCCCATCTAACATTTTTATTGTCAGCATCTTCCGGCAATACTGTTGCACGAAGTAAAGCTGTCTCTCCTATTTCTGACAACAATATGTTCTCATGATCTAATCTGACACCTGTTGCGGGAACTCTTTCTATTATTGTCGCATTTGACCATGGAAGCTGTTCCTTATAAGCTTCAGCACTGCCTTTGGGAACATATATTGTTGCTGTTTTTAACAAATTTTTCACAACACTTTCGCTGCCTTGAACTTTTATAGGTGTTCTACTTGGCGAATGAATTATAAGTCTTTTTGCTAATAATGCTCCTCCGAAGTATGTACTAGACCCAGAACTGGTTTCTGTTAAGGTATTGATTTTCTTCAATTTGTCATTTAAAAATATTGTTGTTCCATCCTTTAAAAGAAAAGCATTTGCATTCCATGTTGACATATCCTTTGAAAATGAAATCGTATCCTTATCAAGGACTCCAATAAGAAGATTCCGTTCTAAGCCACCACTAAAGCAGTGGTCTTCAAAATAATTTACATTTTCAATGTTCACTTTGATGGTGTCTTTTTTAAAGGTGGACAATGGCAGATATTTTAGCGTAGATGGTAAGTGGACTGTCTTGGCACAAATCTGTCGAACTCGTCCCAAAGAATCAACACCTTCTCTTATTATCAAACATTTTTTAGCCTTTTCCACTTTAGAATAATAAGATAATAGTTTAACATCTCCACCAATAACCAAGGTGTCAAGGTCAGAACAATAATCACTTACACTATGAAACTTAGTTATTGTTTTTGGCAATGCTAAATATTTCATTTTTTTGTCACTAATGAACATATATTCATAAATAGCATTGTCTTCCTCTATTTTGTAAGAATAGCCATTTCTGTTTGTGTAGAACGCCTCCCCACCAGCAACAATATTGGCATCAGACAAGTCCAGATGCAATAGTTGTCTGTTGTTTATCAATTCTTTAATAAACTTGACATCCGTGCCGTTTATGTATCCTGTAACTGTAAGATTCTGTACGCTTGCTTGATCTTTAAACGGAATCTTGCTTGATAACCAACCAGGATATTGGTTATCAACCTCCAATGTTGTGTTTTGGGCAAACATCGTTGCCAAGTTGGTGCAGATCAGAAGCACCAACATACTTAAAAATTTGTTCATAGCTTCACTATTTTTATGTCATCTTTTTCTATCTTCTGCTGGCAGTCGCTATTGTTTGCAATGCTCTTGACCTGTTCGGCCACGGAATCAATTTTTTTAGATTCTTGCAAATGTTCGTTTGGGTTCGACAAAGCGACATTAGCTTCATAATCTTTTCCGTCTTGCGAAAAAAACGCTTTGTAGTTTTCTTGCATAGCTTTATTTTTAACTAATCTTTAATGCGATACCAACCATCAACTTCTTCAATAACCTTTGCAGCCAACAAATCATTGCATATTTGCATACCTTCAGGCATGTTATGATCATTGATGAATTCATGAATCTGGTCTCTTGTTACAGGACCTAAATTTTGAATGAATCTCTCTACTTTGTGATAGTTTGAGAGTTTTGAAAAATCTGTTTCCATAATCTATTACATTTTAAAAGTTACACTTATAATCTTCTAAAATGCGAATGCCACGGTTTTTCTTTTACCTACGGATACAATACGTGGACGAAACTTGTCCACATTGCAGCCGTAGGAAAAGCTGAGAAACACGACAAGTAACGTCCACGATATCGTGAACGCTCGCTACAGTTCGTGTTTCAATGCTTGTTTTGAAATTTCCTACGTTCCAATGTGCATGACCGAATAGCAAACGCTAATATATTCTCCACAAAAATGGAGGCCGACATCCGCTGACATCATTCTCCGCTGCAAATTTAATAAATTATTTTTTACATATACAAGTTTTCTTAAATATTATTTTTGTTTTTTTATTGTGCTGTGTTGCCGTATTATATATATAAAGTCGCCAAAATATAATAATCTACAAAGAAAGGAGGAAAAGTGTGGGGTTTCGAAAAAACCGTTGTATATTTGCAATAAGAAACAAAAATCCATGGCTATGGTAGAGACAAACAACAGAAGATTGCCCGTAGGCATCCAGTCTTTTGAGGAAATAAGAAAGGAAGGATACCTTTATGTTGACAAGACAGATATTATCTGGCAACTTGCCAATGAAGGAAAGAAGTATAATTACCTGAGCCGCCCACGCCGCTTTGGCAAGTCGGTGCTGGTAGATACTCTCGAAGCATACTTCATGGGAAAGAAGGAACTATTCGAGGGGTTGAAGATAATGGAAATGGAGAAGGAATGGGTGAAGCGACCCGTCATCCGACTTGATATGAGTCAGGCAGGTGCTGGACCTGAAACAGTGCGAAGTTATCTTGACGATGCTTTTCATACTTTAGAGACGGAGTATCGAATTGTTGTGCGCCAAGATAGCTCTCTTGCCGTAAGATTCAAGAACATAATTGAGGGTGCTTACAGCAAAACCGGACAACAAGTGGCTATCCTCATAGATGAGTACGACTCTCCATTACAGCATTCATGGAAGACTCCTCAGCACGAAGCATGCACCAGCATCTATAGAGAGGTGTTTGCCATATTGAAAGCCAACGACAAATACGAGAAGTTTGTCTTCATCACAGGCATAACCAAGTTTACACAGATTTCTCTCTTCTCTGTGCTCAATAATCTGAGTAACATCAGTTTTGACCCGGAATATGCTGCCATCTGCGGCATTACCAAAGAAGAGATGCTGCGTGATTTCAAGCCAGAAATCAACAAGCTGGCAGTAAGTAAAGGATGGACATTCGATGAAGCCGTAGCACAGTTGACAGCATATTACGATGGCTATCATTTCTGCCATGAAAATATGGTGGATATATTCAATCCGTTCTGTCTTATCAATGCCCTTGCTGATTCCAAACTGAAGAATTATTGGGCTTCATCCGGTGCTACCTCCCTGCTTCCTAAATTTGTGGATGACATGGAGATAAAAATGAGGAATTTTGAAGATTGCCCAATAGACAGCGATACTTTGGAGACTTCGGATGTAACTGGAGGCGGTGCTGAACTGTTCCTCTACCAATCGGGATATCTTACAATAAAAAGTTATACAGAAGGCATCTATATGCTTGGCATTCCAAACCATGAAGTTCGCAAGGCTCTATACAAGATTGTGTTGCCAGCCTTGACGATGCAATCGAATGCACAAGTAATAACCACTCAAAACATGTTGTTGTATTCCCTAAAGCTTGGCAATCTCCCCGAAGCCATGAAAAGCTTGAAAGCCCTTATTGCTGATGTGCCTTACAGCAACAAGAAGCTTGCCTGCATGGACATGGAGGAGCGCTACCGCCTGATATTGAGCACCATCTTTAATGCCATCGGTTGTAGGGTGGAAGTAGAGAAGATGATTGCTACGGGCAGAATAGACATGGTGGTGGAAACAACCAACTTCATCTATGTCCTTGAATTGAAGCTAAGCAACAACGGTGGTATTGATGCAGCAACCGAACAAATCAGAACCAAGCAATATACCGAGCCATTCAAAGCCGATAAACGAAAAGTCGTTGCTATTGCTATAGAACTGGATGAGAAGGGAAAAGGATTGGTTGACTGGAAGGAAGTGTAAAAGCTACTGCTGCAACCTCAAGCCGTGCTCACACAGCAGTTTTTTATGTCATGCCTCACATCTTCATGCTCTCAACCTCGTTCCTGATGTAGAGCATGAAGTTGTCGTCGCCCATCACCTTTATGTGGTTGAACAGGCCCATGACGAAACGGCCGATGCCGAGGTAGCTTGCCACGTCGGTGGTGAAGAGCCAGTGGCGCGGGTCATCGTCGACGGGAGAAATGCAGGTCGCCGAGGTGGGATATGTTATCCGAAAATCTCTTTCAATTCCTTATTGCTCAACTTACCTATCCAGTTCTCACCCCTAGATACAGTCATCTCAGCAAGCGCACGCTTGTTGTTGATCATGTCATTGATGCGCTCCTCAAAGGTGTTCTTGGTGATAAAGCGATGCACCATCACATTTTTCTTCTGCCCGATACGATAAGCTCGGTCGGTAGCTTGAGCCTCCACGGCAGGATTCCACCAAAGGTCGTAATGCACCACATGGGTTGCTGCAGTTAAGTTGAGACCAGTACCAGCCGCCTTCAACGACAAGATAAATACACGGTCGGAACGCTTGTTTTGCTGGAATCTATCCACCATTTCCTTACGCTGCTTAATACTGCATCCACCATGCAAGAACATAGGTTGCACACCAGTTCTCTCTTCGATGAACTTCTGCAACATATCTCCCATCTCCTTAAATTGGGTGAAGATAAGCACCTTTTCTCCACTCTCCACGATAGAATCCACCAAATCAAGCAGCATCTCCGTTTTACCAGAAAGTGATGGAACAAACTTGCCATCTTTCAAATATTGTGTAGGATGATTGCACACCTGTTTCAAGGCAAGCATCATCTGCAAAATAATGCCCTGACGCTCAAAGAGCTGTTTGCTATCCGTCTCATCAAAATCCTCGATGACCTTCATGCTCTCATCCAGCACCTTCTTATAGAGGGCAGCTTGCTGTGGAGTCAGCATGGCAAACTCATCCTGCTCTATCTTGTCTGGCAAATCGCTGATAATCGTCTTGTCTGTCTTCAATCGGCGCATCATCATAGGCGATGTAATTCTGCGGAATCTATCGGCACATGTCACATCACCAAAGTCTTGTATCGGATTGGCATATTCTTCCTTGAAAGACTTGATGGTACCGAGATAACCCTTGTTGGCAAAATCCATAATGCTCCAATATTCAGAGAGGCGATTCTCCACAGGCGTACCACTCATGGCGATATGCACATCCGCCTTGATGGCACGAACCGCCTTGCTCTGCGCCGTATCATTGTTCTTGATGTTCTGAGCCTCATCTATCACTACCACCTGCCATTTTTGCTTCTTCAGTTGGTCGGCATCAGAGCGCACCAATCCATAGGAAGTCAAGAGAATGTCGTGAGAGAAATCCTTCAAATCTCGCTTGCCCCCATGATAGAGGAACACCGACAAGGAAGGGCCAAAGCGTTGAAGCTCCGCCTGCCAATTGGCAAGAAGACCAGTAGGTGCTACCACCAAGGCATGTTTCTTATTGAAAAGCTTTTCGTCCTTGAGTTTTTGTAAGAACGTAATCACCTGCAAGGTCTTTCCCAATCCCATGTCATCGGCAAGGATGCTGCCAAAGCCGAGGCGCATATTGTGATACATCCACGCATAGCCTCTCTCCTGATAAGGGCGCAACTGGGCATGGATTTCCTCTGGCACAGGAACATCCTTCAACGTAGTCCACTCCGCTATGAGTTTCTTCACCTCTGGTGTCAATTCCACCTTGGCTCCCTTGTACTCCCCAGCCAATGCCACTTGCAACATTCTCGCAGGTGTCATCTCTCGTTGGGAAGCCAAGGTCTTCTCCAGTTTCTTCAAGTCTTCTGCACTCACATAGATGTAATTCATCTTGAAGCGAATCAAACCTTCTGCATGACCTACCAAACGCTCAAACTCTGCCACATCCACCAAATCGTCACCCACGGCAATGCGCCAGTCAAATTGCAACAGTTGGTCCATACGCAAGAAAGACTTTCCGTCATTCTGCTTGGCAGAAAGTTTAACGCTTGGACGAGGGCGCAAGATGGTTTGCAATGACTTTGGCAACATTAACTTGATGCCCAACAACTTCATCGCAGGCATTATCTCGAACAAGAAATCAGTAAACTCCGCGTTATCAAGGCTCAATGGGAGTTTCGCCTCATGCCCCAAGTAAGCATCCAATCCTTTCACAAGCGAAGAAAGCAAAGAGAAGTCTTTGAGGATATTGAATCGCTCAATGGCATATTCCTTTTTCTCGAAAATATCCCTCAGGCTTACCATCTCAGGATTTTCCTCCTTTGCATCCTCCACTGCCATCTCCAGAAGGAACTCTCGTGCATCTTCCTCTTCGTCACAAACCATTACTACAGGTCGCCAACGCATACCTGCCACTGACAGATGGTCGAGCCAACTCTTGACACTAAGAGGAACTGACTGTTCACCAATCTCAGTAAACACATTGGATTCAGCGGAGAAGAACATACGATAAGCCTTGTTGACCCAAGTAAGAGACTTTGAGATGCCACATATCAGTTGCGTCAAGAAGCAAGAGGTCATCAGCCAAGCAGGGCACAGCGTAGCCTTCGTGGACCTCTTACCTATATCTATGCGAATACTGTCTGATGGAAACAAAGCATCCATCTGCTTCAACAACAGTTCCGTCTGGGAATCAACGGAAACAGGAGTCCACAAGATACTATAAGAATGAGTGATGTTTTCAAATATCTGAGGTTTTACGTTGCCACGCATCAAGAGATGAAGAGCCAGCAGATAGCACATCTTTAAGACATAAACAGAATCTGCACAATCACGCAAGTCTTCATTGGCAATACCATCCAAAAGATACAGCAGCTTTGGCATATCCACCTTGGTCTTACCCGATGGACGAGAGGCAGAAAACTTCAAGCCATCCTGCATGGTTATCACGATATCATGGGATGGAGACAATGATGATTTTTTGAGGTTTTCATTCTTGAAGACATCCGCTATACCTATCTTTTTAGCCAACAAACGCTCCGCCTGTCGCTTTGCCTTGCCCAAGTTTTCCACATAAAGTTTCAAGAAATTACCATCCTTATAGAAAGGAGGCTCATCGGGTAAGATACGCAGCAAAGCATCACCTAACTCTGTTATTTTGCTAAAATCCAACATCGGTGGAACATCAAGTATCTTCTTATCGGCAATGACGGATGGCAATACCAACGACAAAGCATCTTGCCACTTAGGTATCGTCACATTTCTCTTCTCATCAACCACAACTCCTCTCTTCTTCAATTCCTCCAAAATATCCACGCCATGGAGTTGGAACACCAAGAAAGGGTTGTTGTCAATCTCCAAGCCCACCATATAGACAACTGCAGCAATATGCTTGCATGGCACAGCCCAATCCGGGCAATCGCAATCCATGTCAAGGTCTCTCCACGAAGAAGGAAACACTTTCAACCTTGCTTCCTTGGCAATATCGAGTACCGCTGGAGACAGGTTCATGTTGAGCAACTGAGGCACAATGGCAGGCTTAGCCAAGATGCCATCAATCAATCGCTCTTTTTCCGACTCCGAAAACTTGTTGATAACCATGGTTACGGTATAGGGTCTCACTCTGCTACCCTGCACCTTAGCCTTAATCTTGTTGCCATCGAAGACAACACTCTTTACTGACCCATTGCGAGCATAGCGAGCACCACGAGGAATGCGATTGGAATAATCTATATGTGAAAGGGCTTGCAACCAGGCATTGCCCCACCAAGTCTTACAGAAAGTTCTTGCCATAAACAAAAAAATATTGTTTGTTATAAGTAGGTGTTCAAAATTAATTTAAAAGCATAACCTTTTTTATAAGATTCATATATGCGATTAATTTTGAACACCTACTTAAAACACTACAAATGATTTAATATTTCTCTCTGAGCCAATAAGCAAAGACAGGGTCTTGCAAGGTAATGACATCAGGCATCACATCTATGAGATCCTTATCCTGCATCGCCTTTTTCAAATTCTTGATATTGGCAGATGTACCCAGTTGATACTTTGTCAAAACCTCTCGTGAAGAGAAGTTTTTCTCGCCATAAGCTACTGCTTGCAAGAAGCTGATTTGCTTGGCAGTCAAACTATCCACAAGATTACTGAATAACAAACTGAGTTGTCCCACCAAAGACTCAAAAGTCTCATCAACGATGGATTCCTTACAGCTTTTCTGCGTTCTAAGCCAAGCTAACTGCGACAACTGCTGCACATAGTAAGGGTGGCAATCCACCTTTTGAGTTATCAATCGGGCAACAGTCTCTGAGATTTTCTTCCCTGTGTCAGCAAAGCGAGATACGATAAACTTCACCCAATCCTCCTCGCCTATCTTATCCAAGAACATGATGTCGCCAAACTTATAAAAAGGCATCTCATAATTGCTGAAGATGTCGAGCAACATGTGGCGCTTGCTACCAAACATACAATACCCCACACGATTGTGCGTCTGCCAATGCGAGCGAAGTTTACGCTGAAAGCCCAAGCTATCATCGTATGAACTAACATTCTGAAACTCGTCTATGCACACAATAAACTTCTTCCCTTTCTCCAAGGCTATTTTCTGAGGAAGATCAAGGATTTCGTCATAAGAATACTGCTTATCCTTGAAATCTACCCCTAGGGCAAGCTCATACTGCATGCTACTATCGCTCAATGTCAACTTTGGTCCAAAGGAACCTACATACTTCTTGGCGGCCTCTATAAACTCCTCCATCTTAGAGCAAGAAGCCTTCAATATAGCATTCACATAGGTTTGATAAAACTGCGCCTCTGTACGACAATTAAAAATATCCACCTTGCAAACGAGGTATTCCTTGTCATCCCCCATTTGCTCCAAGGCATGATTCACCAAAGAAGTCTTTCCCCATCTTCGTGGTGAGATAATGATAGTATTTACCAAGCCACGGAAGTTGTTCTTCAACTTCTCCGTGTCTACAACTCTATCGGTAAAGTCCTCACCATCTGCTATCTTTCCAAAAACGAAAGGTATGTCCATATTGCTTATATTTACTATTCGGGTGCAAATATAATCAAAACAATTGAAATAAAATCATTTCAAATCATTCTATTTCAAATTAATTGATTTGAAATGGTTCTATTTCATTTCGGAATAACCTAACGAGATAGAGAATATCAAGCAAAAAAATCGTAAGCTCTCAATTGCTTCCAACCCCTTATAAACAGGGGCTGGAGAGCCATTGATTATTGTTGTTTTAACTTTTGAAAAACAATGAGTTTTTCCTTTTCACCGTAAATGGACGTACTGCACGTTCTGCGAGCATATTGTCTATTGTAAAACGACCATCGTTTCGATACTTGATAAGGTCTTCCCAATTGGATGTCACATAAACCAACGCCCTGCGCATCATGTCACTATAATGATAGCGATTGGAATTTGTGAGCATCCTCTGATGTGCGTATATATGACTTTGATTTTGACCACCAGTTCATTGAGACGGAGAAATACAACAAGCGTGGCGGTGCTGAGCGTATATTGGACGACATGAACAACGGCTTTGGCTGGAAGTGGTTGCCAAAATCGTTCATGATGGAAAACACGGTGTTTACCAAATCGACTTATGAAGCCGTCCTTCAATTTACTTGAATGCCTAAGTAGGTGTTCAAAATTAATTTAAATGATTCTATGCTCTATTTTGGTCTGGATGTTCAGCTCCGAAGAGGGAGTGTAGCGGGCTACACGACCGATGAGAGCTGGGCATACGGACCAAAAGAGGGCGTAGAGGCATTTGAAAGCATAACCTTTTTTATTAGATTCATATATGCGATTAATTTTGAACACCTACTTATTTTATAAATGCATTTTTAGGACAAGGATACCCAAGCACAGAGCAATTGTCAATGAAAGCAAAGTACCTGTTAGCACATATTCTGATTTTTCATCGCCTTTAGATGCTTCGCTAAAACGAAGAATAGACTTTGCAGCAATTAAAAAACCGATGGCCTCATATTGAGACATAATAACAAATACAAGTATAAGTCCACGTTCCAACCAGCCAATCAATTCTCCAGAATGGAAATTACCGTGTTCATCATTTTTTGTTGGGTTTATATTTACTTTGCAAGTTTCAAGAATAAGCAATATCAAGATATTAGCAGGTTTTAGCGCCAACAACAAACCTACCATTGTCTTCAATCTTAGAGGATGATTTATGATAAAATCCTGCAAGTATTCAGGAAGACTCCAATCGTTGTTCCTGTTGCTGTACGCTGAAAACCAAATGTATGCACCTACGACAATTATAGCAATATGCACAATTTGGTCAGCGAGAAATATCCACAAATCATTTCGTTTGCTTTCCCCTGGAACAACTTCATTTTGGACATTGGTGGTAAGAATACACATCTTTGATTGTGTGTATGACTTTAACCAATCTGTCAAAAAGTGTAGTGTCATTATACCAAGGGCAAGCCACCATCCGCAGAAATCCCATATTGCAATCCACGACAGAATACCTATAATCAAAGAATGCAACCACAAACTTTTACCTTTAACTGAATGGAGGAATTTGTTTTCGCAGGATTTATTTGTCTGCAGGTAGAAATCTCCCAAGATATGGGCAACGATAAGATTGAAGATTAAATAGTGTATCATAGTTGTTTTGTTATTTTACGATAATAAATAATCGCTTGTTCTATTGCACTCCAACCGATATCTTTCAAAGTTTGGTTGACTCCAGAAACGGATATCCCCATTTTCTCAGCAGTCTTACTAGTATCAGAAGCAAGTATTCTTTCACATAGGGTTTCGCATTTACGTGCTGTTGCGTTATTCAATAGTTGATTGACCAAGGTTAGTATCACCTGCAATGCTTGTTCGTATTCTTCATTCTCCATTGAGATTGCAAATGAATACTTGGCTCTTCCTTTCAGTTTGCTCAATGCACGTCCCGAACGATAAATGGCATCACCATCCATCATGTCTAAATTACGGTCAATGGTCTTCATTTCACCAATGCCGATAGCTATTCGGAGCCCATATCTGTTAAATCTTTTCGAATCATTAACATCACTTGGTTCAAATGATTTGACCAAGGTCTTTAATATGAGAGCTGCTTCAAAAGCATCCTCTGGAAAATCCATAACACACTCTATAGAATCCCCTTTAACTATACGTCCCCAAAATCCTTGATAACGTAGTTCTAAAGTACTCAGACATTTTTTCAACCTCTCATTGAGCTCAATCATGGCTTCTTTTGAAAGGGAAGTTGATGATACTACGTCTGCTGATATTGTTGCATACATATTTTTCTATTTTTACAATTGATATTACTTGTTATCTATCATTGCAAGTGTATTGACTTGTTTTTGCCTATTACAAGCGTTCCCACTTGCAAATATAATGATAATTCTTTATTTATTGGAATAAATGACTAATATTCTGACTGGTTAGATTTCTAAGAAACCCCTTAATATTATCGTATCATGCCATTCTTGCCAAATATCTATTTTAGGGATTGTCGTAACGGTTTATAGAGGTTTCGCCTCTTTCATACAATATCGCATAAACAAATACTGGAGAATGTGTGAAATTAAAAATCCCAGCCAAGCAACTTGACTGGGATTTTTATTCATGTAATAGCTTTTTCCTAAACTCAATCGCTATTATTTCAATATTCTATCAATTTTTTTCACAGAAATTTTTAACACGCGACCATCTTCTGTCTTCACAATGTTAATTCCATTTACAGGCTGGCTTATTTCTCGGCCAGTAATATCATAACGCTTTACAACCTTTTGTGGAGCATCATCGGTAATCTAAATTCTTTTAAATCTCCACCAATAATCAATGTGTCAATGGGGTAGCAAAAAAAATCTGTACGCCAGCCAGTTTCGATTTTTGTTATAGATTTAGGCAAAGATAAATATTTAAGTTTACCACAACAAAACATATCGCCACCGATAGTGTTGTCTTCATCTATTGTGTATGAATAATTATCAGTTGTATAATATGCCTCCCCGCCAGCAACAATTCAAGCCGTGCTCACACAGCAGCTTTTTTATGTCATGCCTCACATCTTCATGCTCTCAACCTCGTTCCTGATGTAGAGCATGAAGTTGTCGTCGCCCATCACCTTTATGTGGTTGAACAGGCCCATGACGAAACGGCCGATGCCGAGGTAGCTTGCCACGTCGGTGGTGAAAAGCCAGTGGCGCGGGTCATCGTCGACGGGAGAGATGCAGGTCGCCGAGGCGGGATATTCCTCAACAATGAGGTTGCGGGCGAGCTGGTCAAGGAGCAAGGTCACGGCGTGGCGCTCCTCGCCGCTGAACATGAAGAGGTCGGTGAACACCTGCTTGTGCTCCTTCTCCGCAATCCATTCAACGTCGAGCAGCTCCACCTCGCCAATGCGTGCGAGCTTGAACGTCTTGTTGGTGTGGCTCTTTATCTCGTGACACCTTATGTCGAGGCCGTTGTTCATGAAGAGGAACGGCTCCACAATTCGGTCGCTCACCGTCTTGCTGTGGGGCGACGAGTAGTTGCGCAACATGCACATACACTTGCGGTTCATGGCATCCTTCAGCACCTCCGTGTGGCGGTTGATGGCAGAGAGCACCTCGGGTGTGCGCACGTCGGCGAGGTTAAACTGGCGTATGAGCTTCTGGCGTATGCTGTGGGCGTAGAAGTCGAGCTTGTTGTTGTCGTTGAGCATGTGCAGAATGTAAGTGGCCTCGTCCTGTGACAGCGCCATGTTCTCCGTGAGCTTACGAAAGAAGGCCGATGAGCGTCCGAGGCGATAGTAGACCCCGCTCTTCTGCACATCGAAGCCGCTGAACCTCAGATATTCGAGATAGTTGTAGAGGTTGCGGCGCGTAATGTTGAGCTTGTCGGCAAGCTCCTGTGCCGTGTAGTTCTTGTTTTCGGTGAGCAGAAGTATTAGCTTCAGCTCGTTGCCGTATTTGCCGTTGCGCATAGGGGTTGGATGAAGGGTGAAAAAAATCAGAAATCGAGGAACAGCTCCTTTTCTCCCGTGAGGTTATAGCTCTTTCTGTGATAAGGCGATATGCCGTGCAGCCTTATGCCCTCGCGGTGCTTCTTCGTGGGGTAGCCCTTGTTGCTCTTCCAGTCGTAGAAAGGATATTCGTCGGCAAGGCCGTTCATGTAGTCGTCGCGGAAGGTCTTGGCCAGGATGCTGGCCGCCGCTATGGCCTGATACTTGCCGTCGCCCTTCACGATGGTGGCGTAGGGCAGGTCGCGGTAGGGCGTGAAGCGGTTGCCGTCGACGATGACCGCCTCGGGACGTGTGGTCAGCTGGTCGAGAGCGCGGTGCATGGCGAGGAAGCTGGCGTTGAGGATGTTTATCTTGTCAATCTCCTCGGGTGTGACCACGCCCACCGCCCACGCCACGGCGTCGCGTATGATCTCGTCGCGCAGAGCGTAGCGTCGTTTCTCCGTGAGCTTCTTCGAGTCGTTGAGCAGCTCGTTGTTGTAGCCGGGAGGCAGAATGACCGCCGCCGCATAAACGCTGCCCGCCAGGCATCCGCGTCCTGCCTCATCGCATCCCGCCTCTATCTTTCCTTCAAAATAATGTGGTTCAAGCATATTTTCTTGTTTTATGGCCTTCAAAGCTTTTATGGCCTTCAAAAATTTTATAGGCTACAAAGATAAACATAATAAAGAAGGTTTCAAGCCGCATGAGGTGCTCACGCCGTCCCAGCCAGTTGCGAAAGGCAATAGATGTCCGTAGGGTGTTTTGCCAGCAACTTGCGCAACACCTTTTCCGCCTTTTTGTCTTCGCCAAGGCTTGACAGTTCCTCTATCTTTTTTACAAAATCTTTCATTCTCTATTTTCTACGTTTGTTCTTATTTGTTTGGTTATTTGATGCAAACAAGTGTTCATTCCTGCTTGTCATCCGCAGCCAGCATAAAGTCGGCATAGCCGAAACACAATTCCGGCGGCAGGGCATCGTAATTTGAAACTTCTATGTGCTCTTCCTTCACTATCTGTTTGTCTGTCAGATACGATTTTTCTATATACACTTTTTCTACATGAAGGCCGTATTGAGCGAAAATGGAGTCGAGAGCTGCGCTCATCCTGCTCCTTAGTACAAGTTTTTCAAGCCTTACCCTTCCGCGACGCTGTTTGTACTCATTCGTTATTTCGCCGTTAATGTCGGCGGCAAACACCAAAGGTATCTCTATGGAAAAAATCTTTTTACTTGATGTTTCCGTGAAATACTCTTTTATGAACGCATCCAGCAATTTCATTTGCTCGGCAAAAGAAATGATGTACGATTTCGTATTAAAGAAGTCTTTATAAGATATACGCAAATTGCTTTTGCCATCGTTATGCATTACAACTTCAAATGATATATTAGGCATCTTTTTAGCCTTGGTAAAGCAATACACATGCTCCGTATAACTATCAGTTGCTTCTTTGCTCACAAGGTGAACCGTATAGCCATGCACTGTTTTAGGTACATGGGAGTCTGCACTCTTCTTACTGCATGACAATGGCAGAAGCAACAGGCAGCAGAGTGCTATGAGAAAAGATGATTTAAACATATTTGTTAGTTTAATATTATTTTCCATAAATTGTGACAGGATTCTTGTAATATTTTCCAGATGCCGATTCTTTCCTATAAAATACATCTAAATGTCCACTTACGCCGTATTTGAATCCTTTTTGAGATGTGATTCCATTTTTGACATTTTTATGATATACGTTAGTGTTTATTGTAACAAAATGCTCAGCCAAATAAGAATCCATTTTGGAAGCATTTATAAAGTACCAATTGCCATCACCTGCCAAATAAGTACCTGGCGTATGGGGCTCTATTTTATAACCTGAATAATTTAATGCATAGCTTAATTTTGCAGCACATGTATTTACAAATTCATCAGGAGAAGCTTTTGCCCAATCGCCCAATGGACCTCCCAAAAATTCGTAGAATGAAGCTGGAGAGTCATTAGTTTTTTCTTTTGCATATTTATATTTATTGAAAATTCTTTTTAAGTCACGATCCCAAACATGGCTCTTGCTGTGCATTATTTCATTAAATATCATGGCGAAGGCAGCAGTGGTTGCACCATTGGCAAATTTTCCTCCACCAATTTCGTCCACCGTACCGCCCAATATAGCAGATGCTGCAATTTTTACAGCATCACTTGCAGTTGACATTTTCTCACTTTGCAAAGCCCCATTGCTTAAAGCAGATACGGCTCCCATATATAGCCCATGTAATACATTTCCACCCTGCACGGCTTCCAACGTGCCTTGTGTAAGCGTGTGCTTTAGAAGAGCTTTTATAAAATTCTTGCTGGTAGAGACATGGTTTAGGCAACTGCTGGCAGCTCCGCAGAAACCTCCCCAGAATGTAGCCATGGCAATCTGCCCGATGTTGGCACCGTTGAGCAGTGCGCCAGTCAGCGCACCTGCAGCTCCTCCTGCGGCCCCGGCAGCTATGACAATGCCTATGGAGGTGCCTGTGCCGAGCGTGACGGCACCCACCACAATGCCCACGGCAGAAGCCACCACTCGTTGCCGTATTTGCCGTTGCGCATAGGGGTTGGATGAAGAGTGGAAAAAATCAGAAATTGAGGAACAGCTCCTTTTCTCCCGTGAGGTTATAGCTCTTCCTGTGATAAGGCGATATGCCGTGCAGCCTTATGCCCTCGCGGTGCTTCTTCGTGGGGTAGCCCTTGTTGCTCTTCCAGTCGTAGAAAGGATATTCGTCGGCAAGGCCGTTCATGTAGTCGTCGCGGAAGGTCTTGGCCAGGATGCTGGCCGCCGCTATGGCCTGATACTTGCCGTCGCCCTTCACGATGGTGGCGTAGGGCAGGTCGCGGTAGGGCGTGAAGCGGTTGCCGTCGACGATGACCGCCTCGGGACGTGTGGTCAGCTGGTCGAGAGCGCGGTGCATGGCGAGGAAGCTGGCGTTGAGGATGTTTATCTTGTCAATCTCCTCGGGTGTGACCACGCCCACCGCCCACGCCACGGCGTCGCGTATGATCTCGTCGCGCAGAGCGTAGCGTCGTTTCTCCGTGAGCTTCTTCGAGTCGTTGAGCAGCTCGTTGTTGTAGCCGGGAGGCAGAATGACCGCCGCCGCATAAACGCTGCCCGCCAGGCATCCGCGTCCTGCCTCATCGCATCCCGCCTCTATCTTTCCTTCAAAATAATGTGGTTCAAGCATATTTTCTTGTTTTATGGCCTTCAAAGCTTTTATGGCCTTCAATGTTTTTTATAGGCTACAAAGATAAACATAATAAAGAAGGTTTCATGTTTTTTCTCCCTCTTTTTCTTAAGTAGGTGTTCAAAATTAATTTAAATGATTTTTTTACTCAATACGCTGAGTTATTTATTGCCTTGCCCTCGCCCATGGCCTCATCCAGACGTATGAAGAAGGCCATGAGGTTTTTCTTTAGGGCGTCCTTCTGCATACGGTCTATGAAATCTGTCATTATGGGGTAGTCCTTGAATTCCTCCTTCAGAGTCTTGCGCCGTTTTTCGGTAAGCGTGCCGTCGAACTTGAAGATGGCATGGCCCTCCGTCATGCCAGGGGCATAGTACACCACTCTCTTGCCGAACACGCGGTTGTTTACGATGTATGCCGACACGTTACGGCCCTCGAATATCTGGAGCATGAATATGCGGTACGGCGTGAGCACCTCATGCGGCTGCCCTATGTAGAACATTTTAGCCTTTATCGGCACCCACCGCAAGGTGAACTGCGGATATGCTTCTGGCCATGTGACCACGCTGTCCACCAGGCTCTCGTTCCATTTCTTCGACTTGGAGAACAGCTTCGCGTTGTAGTCGTTTATCCGTACAATGTCTATCGAGTTGTCGAACCAGATGTCCAGGTAGCCCTCATGCACAGTGCCGTCCTTTAGGTACACCTTACAGCAAGTAAGGTTTTTGGACGGTTTCTTTTTGGAATTGTCGCCGGCATGTGCCCCCAGGCACAGCAGGCTCATAACGATAATAAGGATTGTTCTCATTGGATCAAAATGTATTTATAATTACTTGTGTTGTATGGCTGCGAACAAGCAGGCAGCAACCTTTCTAAGTATCGTCTCATTTTGTGGGCTTATTTGCTTTACGCTTAAATTCTCTTTTATGAAACTTTGCAGCCATTCATATATTTCTGCTTCACCCATACCTTTCAGTATGGGGACGTATGAAGAGTATTCGTCTTCCGCAATGTAGCTTGGAACGTCCAAAGGGTTCCATGCTGCAAGTATTTTTGCTACATTCTTGTCGCTCATTGTCAAATTTTGTAATGATTGTATTTGCCGCGTTACAATGCCTCAGTTGCCTCTCTTGCGTTCAGCAATTGAAAAGCCGAGAACACAAAATTTCTAATAAATGAAAGTTACAGTTTCAAACCATCTCTATGCTTGATGCAATCGGCTCTAAGTTCCCTTGCATCTGCCAACAGCTTTTTTGCCCACCTCATGCCTTCCCCGTGTTCGCCGTAGGCTATGAAGTTGATGTCCTTGGTGAGAATTTTGTCGAACTCTGCGATGGCCTCGTCATAGCTTCCGTTGAGATACAAGGCACTGCCGTAGTCGTAGACCACAAGCATGTCGTCTTCCTCGTAATTGATGGAATGTGCCCTTTTCGCGCTTTCCATGCATAGTTCCTTCATACCGTTGTCATAGCAGTACTCCGACATTATTGTCCAAAGATAATAATCATTTGGAAATTCGCGTGTCTTTTGCTTGAGATATTTTATCAGTTTTTCAATATCGCCTTGTTCACTCAGCTTGTCTATGTGCTTGGAAATTTGGTGCCCCTGTGCTATTGTCGCCACTCCTTCATTGAAATCCTTGTACCTGTCCTCTGGGTTACGCCGTGTGTATTTGAGTTCGCGCAGGAAATTCATGACATATGTTTTTGAATATTCACTTTTCAGCCCTTTGCGTCTTCCCTCAAGATGCCGTCTTGCCCAAGTCTCGGCCTCTTCAATGCAGTATTGGCACCTACAGCAGCATGATTTTACAAACAGTGCGTCGTTTTGCAACGACTCCAGTGTGCGTATTGTGACGCCATGGCTTGGGTCAACCGCATTTTTGACGTCAAGCCCAATGATGCGGTCAAAGCACTTCTGGGCCTCGGCGAAGCGGTTGAGGCACAGGAGCGTCCTTCCTTTATAATATATGGTGAGTGGAAAGTCCGGATTCCATTTTCCTGATTTTTCCAGACATGACAGTGCCTTTTCGTATTTCCCTTTGCAGAACAAGACCTCTCCCATCACTGACAGATAGAAAAAGTCAGTCGGATTCTCTTGCAGCAGCGCCGCAAGAACTTTCTCCGCCTTTCTGTATTTGGCGCAGTCCACAAGCCTGATTATGTCCTTGTTTTCCATTTCCTTATTTTTTTAGTCGCTAATGGCAAATGTTTTATAGTTGTAGCTTTCAGGACCTTGTTTTCTCTTCGTTGTTGAAAGTTTATTTATGTCTCTTTGTCTATGTCTTGTCATTTAGACATTTCAAAAAATCTTTCCAATTGTCTTTCAGATATTTGTACAAGTCGTTGTCAGGATCTTTCTTCAACTGTTTGTCGAGAAACTCCTTTCCTTTCGCTGGTCCTTCATTAAGGGAAATGGCAATCAGTTTTAAATATGCCATATAACCTTCGTGGCTTTTTTGGTCATTATAATGTTTGTCCTTATTACTGTCACAAAATTCCAACAATTTGGAAATGTAATAATGTGCGCTGTCTTTTTTGTTTTCAATGGTATATTTCTTAGCCATATAAACAAGTTTGTCAGGATTGCTGTCGGTCATGCACTGAATCTCGAGCCATCTGTTCTCTATTGCCTCTTTCTTCCTGCCGAGCCACGCCATGACGACTGCCCTGTGGTGGTAGATATTCTCTTTGTGAGTTTTATCCACTTGGAGCAAATTTTCGGACATACGCCATGACTGCATGACTAAAGACGTGTCATGCTGTAACATTCCTTGCTGAAATGTGTTCACCATACTGTCACGCATGGCTCTGAAATCATCTTGCGAGCCTCGTTTTAACGGGGCGCAGTTGCAGCCTAACGTGATGGCCAGCAGAACTAAAACAAAAAGGTTTTTCATATGTAAATTATTATCGTCCAACATTGTTGTAGGACATATGTTTTATACTAAATATATATATTTACATGAGTATTTTTTCATGTTCTTAAAGGGTTACTAATTTAAAGTAATGCATTTCGTGTTATC
>ERZ791573.591-NODE-591-length-19652-cov-20.342144_pt1 | contig 19652 bp, 12 predicted proteins | sample MGYA00509971_ERZ791573 | MGnify/ENA primary metagenome ERZ791573 (study PRJEB30046, sample SAMN00791921) | human gut metagenome | study: EMG produced TPA metagenomics assembly of the A metagenome-wide association study of gut microbiota in type 2...
TACAATTTGAAATGTTGCAGTTTTTATCCGAATAATTTTGATGCGTCTGCCCTGATATGTGAAAAGAGGTTTCCTTTATCTACGCAGCGTTGCCGTTTTCAGCCTCCAGCAGCTCGGTGAACTCGCGGTGGAAGGTAGAGAAGAAATGTTGAATCTCGCGGCGGGCATCCTCGTCGAGCTCCCAGATGTTATCCGTTCCTGAGCGGTGAGCGATGATGTGGCGGGCGCAGCGTGCAATCTTGCGCTTGTTGTTGCGTGCCTGTAGCTGGTCACCCTGAATGGGCTTCTGCATGATGTAAGAGAAGGCGGCGAGACGTTTCATAAACTGCTCATAGCGGTTGAAGAGCAGCGCCTGACGCATCATCTTCTCCGGATCGGCATCGAGACCCTCCATGTCGAGCAGCCCCTCCATGTGCTCGTGACTCCAGTCGGCTTCGTCGAGCCAGAACCACTGGAACGCCATCTTCTGCTCCAGGCTCATGAGCGTCTGTGCCAGCGCGTCCTCATCCACATTGTCGGTGGCGGTATATTTCTCAAAGGCGAAGCGTGCCAGCGCCACAGCGTTACACTCGAGCTCGTTGGCTTCTTCCACCTCCTCGCCCGTGAGCGTCACGCGCCAACGGCTGTTCTTGTTCTTTATGAGGAGCGAGTGGGCACCCATCATGAGCTGTGAGAGCTTGCCACGGTCAGGGATCTGTGACACCTCAGTAAGGCGGTCGCGCATGTCGCGCACAGCCATGGTGCCGTCGTCGCGCAGCACACACAGATACTTCAGCTTGTCGTCGTCGAGCGACAGGGCAAAGCGGTCGTTGCCGTCGTTGCCCACGAAGGTGTAGCTGTAGAGGTCTATGGTGTCGGGTGTGACGCTGATGTCGCCAGATACCGCGTTCTCGTCGGCATCAATCAGCGAGAAACCGACGTATGGCAAGACGAGGCGAAGGCTGAACGGTTCGCCCTCGTCGGGTATAAGGTTACACAACAGGCCGTCGTCGCCAAAGTCGGCCTTCTTCAGCACAAAACCCTCGTCGGTGAGCTCGCCCTTGTCGATTTTCACCTCGCCGTCGGGCCAGTAGATGTCGAACACAATGACGTTGTCGTCTTCGCGCACCACGCTGATGAAGCTCGACGGTTCCATGCCGAGGTTCACCATGCTTACAGGCTCCACCTCTTCGTTGCCGTCGCCGAGCACCTCTGCCATGATGTTGCCGAGCATGGGGTCGTCTTCCCACTCGTCGTCAGAGGCTTCTTGTGCCTTGAAGACCACGAATGTCAGGCGTGCGGGTTTGCGCTCGCCGTCCTCACGGCACAGATAGAAACTTGTCTCTTTTGGTACAAAAACTGGGGTTGAGAGATATGGGCTGATGCAGAGAGAAGAATATTCTACCTCTGTCCAAGCAGCAGCTGTGTGTGATGGTTTGTTTGCCATGATTTATTGTCTATTCAAATGTTTTGTTATTCAAATAATGTTATCCTCGTTCTTTATGAAAACCCATTTTTTATTGTTGAAATGAGAAAAAGTGGTGCAAAGTTACTACAAAATTAAGAGAAGAGCAAAATTTTTACTAATTTTGCAGCGCAAAAAAGGTTCTTCCGTTAAATGCGTGGATATGCGCCCCGAAGGGGCATAAGCTCATAGCCCAGGGCATCGCTCTGGGAGACCATTGGGTTTTACATACGCCCTGAAAGGGCAAAAGCATAGAATAGAATAGAATAGAAGGCTGTTGCCCTTACAGGGCGCGTTGCTCTATCGCTACGATTCTTTCAGCGCTTTCAGCCATTCCATATCTCATCTATGCATTTCATTTTAAAAGAACCCTTTATAACAAAACGGCTCTTCAAGATAAAACAGGACAAAACGACAACAGGATAAATTTTTTAAATATATGGAACATTTGCCAAACGACCCCATGATGCTGTTCTCGGCTGTGAACATGCTTCTTCGTGACGAATACAGCTCTCTCGACGCTTTGTGTGACGACCTGAACGTCAACCGCAAGGACATTGAAAACAAGCTTGTTGCTGCAGGCTTTGAATATAATGAGAAGCAAAACAAGTTTTGGTAATCAAACTTCGGAAATAAAAAAGCACAAAAAAAATCGCCCTCAAACGAGAGCGATTTTTTTATTCCCAATATGTGTAGGTCTATTTCTTGACAACCTTCACAGCACCCTTCTTTGTCTTAAAGATGAACACACCGCGTTGTGAAGCCTTGTTCACGGCGCGGCCGCTGAGGTCGTAGACCTGTGTCGGCGTGGTGTCAATGTTGTTGTCGGCATCGATGTTGCTGATGCCCGTCAGCTTGCCAGCTGCGTTTGACGGACACGACTCGCCGCGTGAGTAGACGGCTGTCACCGTGTAGGTGTGCTCCTCGGCTGTGGCGCTGGCATCGTTGTAAGAGGTTGTGGCGGCATCGGTCGTGGTGAGCAGCTTACCGTCGCGATAGATGTTGTAACCCTTCAGGGTGCCGTCGCCTGTGGTGTAGGCAATGTCGTCGACGCCCATCATGAACTCGTCGCTCGAACTGTAGCGCACGGCAAAATATTTGGTGCCTTCGGGCAGGACGTAGGTGTATTGCTTCCAACTGTCTTTTACGGTGCCTGTGAGGTCGCTCTTGAGAACGGTGAAATCGTCGGTGTCGTCGGTGCGGCTTGACACGAGGATGTCAAAGTTCTCCTGCATCTGCGACGGACTCATGGCCCACAGCGAGACGGTCTGCTGCTCACCTGTGAGCAGGGGAGAGATGAGCCAGTCGTCGTTGCTTGTTGCTGTTGTGGCAATGTCCACGGCACAGGCGGCTATGACATACTGCTTGCCGCCATGAGGGGTGAACTGTCCGTCGGCATAATATTCCTCAAGGTTTGGAGTGGTGAGCGTCGGGTCAAAGACCATCCATGCAAACGCCTCCTCTTGCACGTTTCCGGGATAGGTGGCCACGGTGTGAAGGTCGCCGTCGTGGAGCGGTATGCCCTGTGTCCAGCTCTGGTCGCCGTCTATCAGCTGCCAGGGACCGATGTTGTCTGTCCTTGTGTCGAAGGGAGCATAGGCCTCAAAGCCTTCAACCACGTTCTCGCTCTTGCTGTCGGGAGCGGTCCAAAGGAGCTGCGCTCCCTGTGTGGTGTTCTGTGCCTTCAGGTCGGTGGGGCGGGCGAGCACAGGCTCCGCGAGACTGACGGTCACGGGTGCCGACACGTTGTTGGCTGGGTTCTCGTCGCCTTCAATCAACACCTTGGCTGTGAGCGTAACCTGTTTCTTGTCTGTCGGTGCCTTATATGATATTGTTGCTTTGCGCGACTTCATCGACTTGAGCATGGGCTGCTCCACGCTCTCCACCACCTCGCCGTCTTCCAACAGCTCTACGGTGTAACGCGATACCTTCTGCTTTCCGAGGTTAGACACGTTCACGTTGACGTTGGTCTTCTCGCCACCCGTCATCTGGCTCACGGTGGTGAGCTTTGCCGAGAGGTCGAGGTTGTAGTCGCCATCGTTGATCAACACATTGTCTATATATACGTCGCGGTTGGGCGATGAGGTGGCGCGGAACTTCACGAACACATATTTCTCGTCCTTGAACTGTGAGAGGTCAAGGGTCACGTTGGTGTAAACGCCAGGTGCCACGGTCTGGTCTACCAAGTAGGTCTCAAGCACCTGGTCTTTCTTGCCGGCAGGCTGCACCACCGCTTGCACGAAGGCAGGCATTGGTGAGAGAGAGAACGCATAAGCAAACTTGAGCGTGGGCTGTGTGGTGCCTTTCAGCGATATCTTGCCTGTGCACAGGTCTACGGTCTCGTGGTCGTCAAGCGGCGAGAAAACGGCAAAGGCATAGTCGTCGTCGGAGCCCGGCAAGGCACCGATCTCGTTGCGGTCAAAACTTGCAAACTTAAACTCAGACAACTCGTAGTCGCCTGCTGTGGTGCGCCACCAGAACTTCTCCGTGCGTCCGTAAGCAAAGCTCTCGGCAAACGGCAGCTCGTAGGGCGTGCCTGTGATGACCTCTGGCAGCATGAGCTTGGAACCCTCGCCGGCAACACTGACGGCAGCCACGCGGAAGTCGGTCTCGTCTTGCTCGCCCTCAAACGTGTTGTCAATGTCATAGGAGGTGGCGCTCACGTTACGCGCCACGAGCGTGTTGTTGCCATAGCCCTGGTTTATGTAGATGTTATATTTCAGAGCCTCGGGGTTTATGTAATAGCCGTTGGCACCCTTGGTCGGCGCTGTCCACGACAGACGTATCTTGTCGCCCATGTCGGTGGTCTCGCCTCCCGTCGGGGCTGTGGGCACGTCTTCGCCAATAAAGACCTTGCGTTCTGTGCGCACGCCGTCGCCCGATGCGTTCACGGCAAACAGCGTGTAGGTGTGGAAACCGTTCGCCATCTCTGCGTCGGCATCGACATAGCTGAGCGCCTGTCCTGTATGCGGGGCGTCGAAGGTCTTTATGAGCTTGCCGTCGCGCAGCAGACACACCTTCGTGAGCGAGGCAAGGGCGTTGTCCTCAAGGTCGTGTGTGGGGGTGGTGAAGCTTACCGTTGCCTCCTTTGCTCCTTTGTCGGCGGCGGCCACCGTGAAGGTCTTCACGCTGTCTGGGGCCTGAAGAACGGGACCTTTTATTATAAAGATGTCGTCAAGACCCGTCGGGAAGCAGCCAAAGCTGCTTCGGTCGTTGAACGCGAAGCGATATTTGCCTGCCGTGCGGTTGCGCACATAAGCCTTGTTTTCAGTAAACGTGCTTGTGCGCTTTATGGTGGGATCGCTGATGATCGATTTATATGCGCTGTAGTTGTTGTCCTGACCCATGAGCACGTCAACCACGTTCTTATGGCCTTTTTCCACCCACTCGTCGTCATACTGTGCTCCGTAGCTGAACGTCTTGTAAGCCACGGTGTACAGGCGGTTGGCTTCAAGCTCCACCTCGGGCGTTATGAGCCAGTCGTTGGCATCGATGCCAACGTTGCTGTTGATGTCGACGTTGTTGTTGATGACGTTATAGGCATAATAGTTGCCGCCATTGACCTCTTCGTTCCATGTGCCTTTGCCCCCGTCCATGTTCTCAACCGTCATGGTGTTGATGCTTCCTCGCGGGTCGAAGGTCTGTTTGTAGATGGTGTCGGTCTTCTCTGCCTGTTGCGCCTGTATGGCTAAAGGCGATGTTGCGGCGATGAGGCCGAACGCCAGCTGCTTGTAAAAATTTCTCATAAGCATGTTTCTTTTTTTAGCGTCACTTACATGTTTTTTAAGCTTCTTGTTTTTGCAAAATTAATAAACATTTTGAAAACCGTATGCTTTTGGCCGCTTTTTCTTTCATTTGGTAACTAAAAAGGTTGTCTTAATGGCTTTTTGTGACAAGAAAAAACGGAATGCGACACGAAATGAGACAACAAATAGCGTGAAAATCACATCAATCAATTTATTTTTATGGCAAAGTGAAACTTTTTTGCATATTTTCCTTTCTTTTTAGAATAATTTTTATAATTTTGCCGACATAAACATTTTCTTGCCGTTTGCCCGAAAGGGTGGCAACGCTTTTTAAAGCATAATGAAGAAGAATTGTCTCCTCTTGAAGAATTTGTTTTCTGCATCATGAAGAAACTCTTTTCTTTTCTTTATATAACGAAGAAGCTCAGTCTACGACAATACACTAAAAAACAAAACATAAATTAAAAACAAACGTCTAATTAAAAGAGAAGTATGCTTATGAAAAAAATCAACTTCATCTTAAGTTTGCTCTTACTCTGGATCGTAGGAGCAACTAATGCTGGCGCGGTGATAACGGACAACTATAAGGAGGTGTTCGACACGCCGATAGACACCAGCGACCCCGAATTTATCCCTGCCTTGGGATGGGGCCACTACACTGAAGGCTTCGAGAAGAACGAAGCCGGTGCTCTCTTTCATCCTGCTTACGAGTGGTATGACAAGGGCTTTACGATTGATGGCGTAGACTACAGCTACATCTACGTGCCTTCACAGCAAGGAACAGATGCTTATGGCGGTTATCAGTGTGACCGTGACATGCTGATTACGCCTGTAATCTACGGCAAGTCTTCATTCTACGCCAAAAGTAATTACAACTGCTTCTTGCGTATTTTCAAGATGAAAGAAAAAGACGGCAAGTGGGTGCCTGATGGAGAGCCTATTGCTGACTTCACAAGTCAGTTGGACATGTGGAACATCAAAAAATTTAATCTTCCTGAGGTTGATGGCGAACGTTTGGGTATCTATGCAAATAGGGTGCAGTTTAGCGTTTTTGAGGCTGATCAGGTTGTCATTCCTGAAACAAAGCAGCTCTTGCTCTTTGGCATTAGCTCTCTGGACAAGTATGCAAATGCCGACAATGACGGCAACTACACCATCAGCGTTACAGCTACAATAAAGAACACGGGTAACGTGAACCTTACTACCGACGAGCCCAACTATAACGTGAGCATTGTTGACAGCAAGAACCAGGTCATTGTTACCGAGCCCATTGGCAAAGCTCTTGCTGCCGGCGAGTCGACAGAGATTGAACTTTCATACAAACGCAATTATGCCGAATTTAAAGACACCGAAACCATCAGCTTGGTGGAGAACGTGGGCAAGAAGTCTTATGTCGTAGGCACATACACTCCGGTATCTAACGAACCTAAGTTCCAGCTCTACGAGAAGGGCGAGGAAAAAGAAGTGGCTGCCGATGCTTCTTACAACTTTGGCAAGACACGCAACGACGTGTACAAGAAATTCACCATCACCAACGATGGCGGTAGCGCTCTCAACATCACAAGCATTGACCTGCCCGAGGGCTTCTCTACATCGTTCGACGCTGCAAGCGTGGCTGTAGAGCCTCACACATCAAAAGATTTCTCTATCATCCTTAAGGGTGATGTTGTTGGCGTTCATGAAGGAACCATTAAGTTTAACGCTGGCGACCATACAAAAGAGATTAAGGTGAAGGGAGAGACAGCTCCCGAGACCACATGGACCGCTACCTTCGAGGACAGGAAGCTGCCTGTGGGTTCAAGAACAGAAACTTCTGGCTATTATGGCTATTGGAATTATGATTCTTATTATAAAGCCTACTCTAAGTGGGTTACAGATAACGACCAGGTCACTCTTAACGTTAACACATCAGAGGAGCTTAAGTTTATCACTCCTCGCTTGAAGTTTGCTGAGGGTGAGACCTTTGAATTTGATGGAGCAAGAAGCCCCAGCGCTTCTGATTATGATCCCCAGACCACTGGCCTCACTGTTTACTATTCGGCTGACGGCAATAGCGATTGGAAGGTTGCACGCACCATTGACATCTCAGAACTTCCCACTGAGAAGAACTCGAAATATAAGTCGGCACGTTTCGTTATTGACAATATTCCTGCTGGTTCTTGGTACATCGGTATCGGAGCCGCTAAGGGTGAGATCGACAACCTCGTAGGTGGAACGCTCGATCCCGATGCTCACTCATGGGCACTCGCTTCTGCTGAATTCCCTGACAAGGCTGAGGTGAACAGTGTTTACACAGCTTCTGTGAAGGTTACAAACGTTAACCCTGTGGCAGAGAAGGCTGACACATACAAGGCAAAGCTCTATGTTGACGACGAGTTGGTAAGCACAGCCAATGGCGTGGATATCGCTCCTGGTGAGAACGGTGTGATTGAGCTTTCATTTACTCCTCATGCCACAGGCGATATTAAGGCAAAGATTGTTGTTGAAGCAACAGACATCGATTATTCGCTGGCCACAGATGAGGCTACTGTCACAGTTAATAAAGAGTCGGCTCTTTCACATACCCAAGTAGGTAAGTTTGATGCAGAAGGCAAGGCTCCGTTCGATACTTATAATGAGAAGAACGAGACAGAGGTGTTATATCCTGCAAGCAAACTTTCTGGTTTGAAGAAGGGTGATAAGATTGCCAAGCTTGTGTTCCGTGCTAAGTCTCTTTACACACAGAAGAACGAAAAAGTACTGGCATGGATGGAAAACACAGCAGATGAGACTGTTGCTACACCGTTTGAGCCTCGTAACACTGACGAGATGACAAAGGTGTTTGATGGTATAATCGATTTTGTGTCATGCGATAACAGCAGCACAGATTTCGGCGATTATGTTATAATTGAGTTTGATGCTCCATTCGTATATGATGGCAAGGGCTTGCGTTTGCATATCTCTCAGGAACTTACCTCTGGATACAGCGGCTCTTCTTACTTTGAAGTCGAGAATGATAATACCCTTTGCTATAATCGTAAATGCTATAGTTCTTCAGACATCACCACACGTTCTTACTCAGCAGTGGAGTTCCCTGTTACCCATTTCTATGTGGCTCTCGATCCTAAGGAGGTATCTTCAACAGTTACCGACAAGAGCGGCAACGCCATTGCTGGTGCAAAGGTTACGCTGAAGAGCGACAACATTGAATATTATGCTGTGTCTGACGCAACAGGCAAATACACAACCAATGTGGTGAAGAGCTCTCTGGCTTATGGTAGCACCATCGAGGCCCAGGGTTACAAGAAGGTCGTTGCAGAAAGCGTTGACCTCGATGCTCCCGCTGCTGCAAAGATGGATCTTGACAAGGTTGTGCTTGCTGCCGACACCAAGGCGTTCTGCGTTGCTCCTATGGATGTTCCTGCCAGCGACCTGTCTCTCGTGAGCGCCAAGACAGCGTTCTATGAGCTTGCTTCTGTTGCCGACGGTAAGGCCAACTTCAACATCGCAACCCAGCTTGCAAAGAACAATGCGTACCTCGTTGTTGCCAAGGAGGACGGCATGAGCGTTTCGCTTGACATGTATGGCGACATTGACCTCGCAAACGAGAAGACAACAGCTGTGGGCGACGCAGATGTTGCAACCTATCTCTGCCGCCGTCAGCTCACAGCTGTGGATGGCAAGAAGACCTTCCGTGCTGCCGGCGACAAGTTTGTTGCTGTCAACTTCGACGAGACTGATCCTACAGCTCAGCTCGCTGCTCTCTACGCTGCTCCTTTTGAGGCTGTTATCAACGTTGCTTCTGATGCTGATGAGCTGGAGATTGTCCTCAACGACACACCTTCAGGCATCACCAATATCAACGCAGCCAAGGCCAACGCCGCAGGCAACGTCTACACCGTTGAAGGTGTTCAGGTAAGCAACAAGGGCACCAAAGCCCTGAAGCCCGGCCTTTACATCGTGAACGGCAAGAAGGTGGTAGTGAAGTAAAGATGACGTGAAGATCTTAACAAAGAAAATTTGATTTAACTTTAACCATAAAGCTCCTGGCATCTGGGTCTCTCCCTCTTGTCAGGAGCTTTTTTTGACTTGTTTTTCCTCTCTTGTCCGATCGTTTTGTTTTTATCTTCTCTTGTCCGATCGTTTTGTTTTTTTCACCTCTAGTCCGATTGTTTTGTTTTTTCACCTCTTGTCCAATTGTTTTGTTTTGAGCAGACGAGCGAATAGGGTAGACAATAAACGAGCAGACAAGCGAAAAGGTTAGACAATAATAATGAGTTGGAAAAGTAGCGATTTAAAAAAAATATGCAAAAAGTAAGCAAATAATTTGCATAGTCAAAAAAATATCCGTAACTTTGCACTCGCTTTTAAAACATAAGCACACGGAGATCCGCTAGCTCAGCTGGTAGAGCACAACACTTTTAATGTTGGGGTCATGGGTTCGAGCCCCATGCGGATCACCAAACAAAAAGAGGATACTAATTTTTAGTATCCTCTTTTTTTGCGTAATATGCCAGGCACGAGCATTGTTTAACGGGTGAAAGGGAGCTCAGTGGAAAAGTGGGGCAACAGATTTTCATGGGGATAACCGTAGAGTTGTTAAGCCAGATGAGCAGGACAAAGCAAGCTTTGTTTCTGCTCATCTGGCTTATCGAAAAGGCTTTCTTATTTGTCGTCTTTTTTCTCCTCTATCTTGGCATTGTCCTCAATGTCGAGATGTTCTTTCGTGACATAACGTTGCCAGTAGGCCATGAGGAGGGTGGTGAGGGGCAAGGCTACGATGAGGCCGATGAAGCCGAGGATGGCACCCCACACAGAGAGGGAGAGAAGCAAGATGGCGGGGTTGAGACCCATGGCCTTGCCCATGATTTTGGGCGTCACAACCATGTCGGTGATGATCTGCACCACGGCAAAGACAAGGAACGCCATGCCAAACACATACCAGAAGTTTTGACCCGTGTCGGCGGCCTTGAGCATGGCAAGGAACGCCGTGGGGATGAGGGCAAAGGTGTGGAGGTAAGGCACAAGGTCCATGATGCCTATGAGGATGCCGAGGCCTATGGCCATGGGGAAGTCGATGATGCTGAAGCCGATGCAGAACATTATGCCCATGCACAACGCCACCAGACCTTGACCACGGATGTAGTTGTTCATCTCGCGCTTGACGTCGCTCATGAGCACATGCCAGAAGGGACGGTTCTTCTTGGGGAAGATTTTTATCCAGTTGTCGGTGAGATACTCATAGTCGAGCAAGATGAAGAACATGTAGAGCAACACGATGCAGGAGCCTATGATGCTGAGCACAATGTTGGCTGTCTGGCTGAGCAGGGTGAAGAGCTTGGGCATGGAGGCTTTCACCGCGTCGCTGAAGTCTTTGCTGTGGAAGAACTGCTCCAGCTCGCGTTGGTTCTCGCGTGCCCACTCTCTGATGAGTTGTGTGAGGTTGTTGGTGTGGGTGGTCTGCTGCACCCACCGGGCGAGCACGTCGCCAAGCTTCTGAAACTGCTCTATCATGGGCGGGATGATGAGGTAGACAATGCCTCCGATGACGGCAATGACCACAATCATGGTTATGATGATGGCAATGGCACGAATCTTGACGTGAAGCTTGTCTTGCACAAACTTGACGGCGGGGTAGAGCAGATAGGCAAAGAACCAGGCTATGAAGAACGGCAGCAACACCTGACTGAGATAGTTGACTGTGAGCAGCACGACAAACACGCAAGCCACTATGAGCGACCATCTTATGAATTTGTCGAATGTTATTTTTTGTTCAAGCATGATGTTCTTCCTCCCGTTTCCTTTTGGTTCTTATTTTTGTTTCTCTTCTTCCTGTTGTTTCAAGACAGCTTTCTGGTAACACTCGCGACACAACGGCTCATATTCGGTCTGCTCGCCAAGCATGACGCGCTTGTCGCCGCTCACGATGCGGTGACTCAGATAGGCGAGGTTGCCACACTTCACGCAGATGGCATGCACCTTCGTGACGTCATCGGCAATGGCGCAGAGAGCAGGAATGGGACCGAAGGGCACACCCTTGAAGTCCATGTCCAGGCCAGCGATAATCACCCGTACCCCACGGTTCGCCAACTGGTTGCACACGTCAACCAGTCCGTCGTCAAGAAACTGAGCCTCGTCAATGCCCACCACGTCGATGTCGCTCGACAGCAACAAGATCGATGCTGACGACTCTACGGGTGTAGACCTGATGGAGTTGCTGTCATGGCTCACCACGTCTTCATCGCTGTAGCGTGTGTCAATGGCAGGCTTGAATATTTCCACTTTCTGATGTGCGAAGACGGCACGTTTCATTCGGCGGATCAGCTCTTCTGTCTTGCCAGAGAACATAGACCCGCAAACCACCTCAATTCTTCCTGGGCGGCGCATTTCTCCCATTAAATTGTCTGTCATAATGGTGCAAAAGTACAAATACGTTTTAAAAAATGCAAAGAAATTGTCTGCTTTTTTGCAAGTAATGATTTTTCTGGCTATATTTGTCGCCGTTATGGGTACTTTATATATTGTCCCCACACCTGTGGGCAACCTTGAAGACATTACTCTGCGTGCCATTAGGGTGCTGAAAGAGGCCGATCTCATCTTGGCGGAGGACACTCGCACAACGGGTCTCCTCTTGAACCATTTTGACATTCACAACAGGCAGCTATCGCACCATAAGTTTAATGAGCACACAGTCACCGCCGGCGTGATAGAGCGCCTTAAGGGTGGTGAGACCATTGCTTTGGTGAGCGATGCCGGCACGCCCGGCGTGAGCGACCCAGGCTTCTTCCTTGCCCGTGAGGCAGCACGCGAGGGCATCACGGTGCAATGTTTGCCGGGAGCAACGGCTTGCATTCCTGCCATCGTGTCGTCAGGTTTGCCGTGTGACCGCTTCTGCTTTGAGGGGTTCCTTCCTCAGAAGAAAGGTCGCGCCACACACCTCGCCACGCTTGTGGACGAGCAGCGCACGATGATTTTCTATGAGTCGCCGCACCGCTTGCTGAGAACCCTGCAACAGTTTGCCGACGTGTTCGGTGCCGACCGTCAGGTGAGCGTGTGCCGCGAGATCTCGAAGCTTCATGAGGAGAGCGTGCGTGGCACCCTTGCCGAGGTGACAGCCCATTTTGAGGAGACAGCTCCCCGTGGTGAGATTGTCATCGTGCTGGCAGGTGCCGACAAAGATGCTTGTGACAAGGTGGCTGTTGCCACAGCCAACCAGCGCGATGAGCGTGCAGCCAAACGTCAGGCGCGTGAAGAGCGTCGCTTGGCACGCGAAGCAAAGAAACGTCGCGAGGCTGAGGCTGTGAGCGATGAGGCCGACGATGAAGAGACATAAAACACACATCAAAAACAACATTTATGACCTTGCCTCAGACACAACATCATTGTCGGGTGGGTCGATAGAAAACTCTAATTTTATAAAAAATCTGGTGTCGCTCTATCGTTGCTTCTTGAGAAGCGCTGAGAAGACGGTGCCGAAAAACTCAACAACTATGAGAAAATTATTTCTGTTTTGTATCTGTCTTTCCTTGTTTGCTGTTGTAGGCTGCAAGAAAGAAGCGAAAGCCCCTATTGAGTCGACATCGCAGCAGAGCGATTCGTTGCAGAAGATTATTGCCGAAAAGGACAATGAGATAAACGATATGATGGAGACCTTCAACCAGATTGAGGAGGGATTCCGCGAGATAAACGAGGCCGAGAACCGCGTGAGCATAGTGAAGGATGGCGAGGGTGCCGACAAGAAACGTCAGCTGCGCGAGAACATACGCTTCATCGCCAACACCATGAAGGAGAACCGCACGCTTATCGCGAAGCTGCGCCAGCAGTTGCGTGAGAGCAGCATCAAGGGTGAGCAGCTGAAGCGTTCGGTAGAGAACCTTGTGGCACAGCTTGAAGAGAAGGAGCAGCAGCTGCAGCAGCTCCGAGCCGAGCTTGATGCAAAGGATATTCATATCTCTGAGCTCGACGCTACCATCAACACGCTGAACACCAACGTGTCGAGCCTTCAAGAGGAAAGCTCAAAGAAGACCGAGACCATCAACGCTCAGGACAAGCAGCTCAACACCGCGTGGTTCGTGTTCGGAACGAAGAAGGAGCTTAAGGAGCAGCGCATCTTGGATGGTGACAAGGTGCTGGAGTCGAATTTCAACAAGAGCTATTTCACAAAGATTGACATTCGAGTGGAGAAAGAGATCAAGTTCTACTCTAAGTCGGCCAAGATCCTGACAATGCACCCCTCAGGCAGCTACACCTTGCAGCGTAACGCGCAGAAGCAGTATGTGCTGCGCATCACCAATCCGCAAATCTTCTGGTCAACAAGCAAGTATCTTGTAGTGGTGGTGAAATAAAGTACGCTGTTGGTTTCGACTAAGCAATTTAAAGAACGCTGTTGGTTTCGACCAAGCAATTTAATGAAAGTTGCTGGTTTCGAACAAGCAATTATAAACAAAAAACGAAACATAAGCCTCGCTCTGCACAGACGGTTAACTGTGGAGAGCGGGGCTTGCTTTTCCTCTTTTTTATTTCCTTTTTATTTCCTTTTTTTTTTCCTTTTTTTTTCCCCTTTTTCCCCTCTCCCTCAACCATCCTTATCTATAGGATTTTTCACTTTTCACTTTTCCCTTTTCGTTCTTTCACTTTTCCCTTCTCGTTCTTTCCCTTTTTTACCGCTATCTGCGATCTTTAAAAAACTGCTGCATCAGTTGGCGACACTCCTCTTCAAGCACGCCCGTTGTCACCGTGGCCTTAGGGTGAAAAGCCTTAGGTGCATAGAGAGCGTAGCCGCGTTTTATGTCTTCAGCACCGTAGACGATGCGTGACAGTTGGGCCCAGCCAATGGCGCCAGCGCACATGATGCATGGCTCCACGGTGACGTAGAGCGTACAGTCTTTAAGATACTTGCCGCCCAAGGCAGAGGCTGCCATCGTGATGGCTTGCATCTCGGCATGTGCGGTGACGTCGCACAACGTTTCTGTGAGGTTGTGGGCACGGGCAATGATGCGTCCACCAGCCACGATGACCGCTCCCACAGGAATCTCACCCTCGTCATAGGCTGCTTGTGCTTCTGCCAAAGCTGCCCTCATGAACCGTTCGTCCTGTTGTGTCTCCTTGCTTGTACCGTTGGTTTGCGTTGTCGCTGTCTTGGTTGTTTCTAATGTCTCTTTTGTTTCTCCTTGCTCTATCATGTCTTTGATGTGTTTCTTTGTTTTTGTTGCAAAGATAACCATTCTCTTTAACATTCTCCATGTGTAATGAAAAAATCTGTTCACATAATGTTTCCCTTCGTTCAATCTGCCGGTTGAGGCTTTAGCCTGCCACATGGTTGCTGTTGCAAAACAAAAATTTATTGCTACTTTTGCGGATGACAAACGATGCGGACGAGAAAATCGAAGGATGAAATAATTTGCTGATAACAAATATTCAAAATAAAAACAATTAAAACCGAACAAACTAAAGATTGAATTATGCTTAAGAAAATGCTTATGTGTTTTTGCTTGTTTGCCTACATGCTTGGTGTGTCGGCTGGCACAGATGGTGTGGTGGAAGATAACAAGAAGGGCGACGTGGCTGTGAAAAACCTGACGCGAGCCATGACGCTTTTAGACAACACCATAGACAAATGTTTTAAAGGCTCAGACCTTCACATGTGTGACCTCTACCATCTTGGCAACGGACGACAGGAAGGCACGGCTGACGTGTGGCCTTACACAGCTGCCATGGAAGCGGTGAATGGTGTGATGGAGGCTCTTCAGGCTTTAAAAGGCAACTGTCCTGAGCTTTATGCTAAAAACATGGAGCGTTATAAGTGCTTGATGGCAAGGCTATTTGATAATCTTGACTATTACAAAGGCACCTATACGCTTACTTCTTACACGCAGACAAAAGAGTGGAGCGTCTATGGTGTTCACCGAAGCAACACGAAAGGCACGGCTAAGGTGGAAGGCATAGAGAACGTGTATGACGACCAGATGTGGCTGGTGCGTGAGCTGGTGCGTGCTTACCGTAACACGGGAGAGAAACGTTATCTTGTTGAGGCTGAATATCTTGCCGATTATGTTATTGATGGATGGGACTGCACACTCGATGCCAACGGCCATGAGAACGGAGGCATTACATGGGGACCGGGATACAACTCTAAACACTCGTGCAGTAACGCGCCTATAATCTCGCCGCTGGTGTGGCTCTCACAGATTTATAAGGACAGCAAGGACAAGGCGGTGTGGCGTTATGTGGCTGCCGACGGTAAGCGTAAGAGCAAGAAGATAAGCAAGCACGACCTGTACCTTATGTTCGCAGAAAAGGTGTATGAGTGGCAGAAGCGTAAGCTCATGAACGAGAAGACAGGGTGCTACTGGGACATGCTTGGCGCTGACGGAAAGATGAGATATGAGAACGTTGGAGGCAAACGTTATCGCGCCAACGTGCCCAACGGAGGACCTGTAGGCACACAGTTTACTTACAATTCGGGAACGATGCTATGTGGTGCTGCCGACCTGTTGCAGGTGACTGGCAGCAATGTTTACCGCACAGACCTCACACAGCTGGCAAAAGCCACATATCTTAACTTCAGAGGTAAGGCACGCACCATTGACGGCACAGCACACTATCCGTTCCCTTATGATCGCGACACACGCCACGGCTTCAACGCTTGGTTTGACGATGTGCTCTTGAGAGCTTATGCCGACAGTTACAGGGTGGAGCAGGCTGCCGAAGGCACAGGCCATTACTCGCTGATGGCTGCTGATTGTTTTCAGGCTAATCTCGATTTTGCGTATGATCATTTCTTGACCGACGGATTCTTGCCCAATGACCTGCTTGGCGGATGGGGCGACAACACGGTCACTAAGGGTTTTCATCAGCTTGCCTATGCTGCCAACTATGCCGTGCTGGCTGTGATGCAGCATGAAAGAAACAGATAGTACGATGAGATGGTGTGGGGGAGCAATCTCCTAATAAAGAAAGGTAAAGATGTTATTGCTTGTCTGAATAGTTCTGATCAGGTGGCTCTTTTTAAGATTTATACAAAATATTCTCACATTTGTAATCTTCAATTGAGAAAAAACGACTACCTTTGCAGAACGGTGTTTTTTATATCACTCAATTTCAGATTCAAAATTTATCGAATAATTATTTATCGTTAAAAGCAAAACAATTTATTTTATGTTCATCTCAAAAAGAAACTTGTCCTTGCTTGCGCTGTTTGTTTTCGTGTTGCAGCTCTTTGCGCAAGGACCAAACAACACAGGCACCTATTATAAGGCTGCTACAGGCAAGAAAGGTCAGGCCTTGAAGACTGCGCTTTTTGCAATTATCTCTCCGCATCATAATATCGGCTATGACGGCTTATACAAATGTTACGAGCAGACAGACAGACGTGCTGACGGTAAGGTGTGGGACATATACTCTTGCACCACTAATTTCTCGTTCTCTGACAACGTAGGAGGCTATAAGCGCGAAGGTGATATGTATAACCGTGAGCACACCATACCTCAGAGTTGGTTTAATGAGGCTTCACCTATGAAGGCTGACATTGTGCATGTTATACCTACAGATGGTTATGTGAACAACCGTCGCAGCAGTTTTCCGTTTGGAGAAACAAACAGTCCTACATACACCTCAAACAAAGGCTTTAGCAAGGTAGGCCCAAGTTGTACCGAAGGTTATAGCGGAACAGTGTTTGAACCAAACGACGAGTATAAGGGCGACATAGCACGAATTTATTTCTACATGGCTACATGCTATGAGGACCGTATTGGCTCTTGGACTAAAGGCTCCACTGTGATAGCAGGCAACAAGTATCCTGCCTATAAGCCTTGGGTTATCAAGATGTTGCTGCGCTGGGCAAAGGAAGACCCTGTGAGCCAGAAGGAGATTGACCGTAACAACGCGGTGTATAAGTGTCAGAAAAACCGTAACCCCTATGTCGACTATCCAGGATTGGAGCAGTATGTATGGGGCGATAAGATGAATGTGGCGTTCAGCTATGACAATTATGGCTCTGTTGATCCAACGCCTAATCCTGATCCCACACCCGATCCGAATCCTGATCCTACGCCCGATCCGAATCCTGATCCCACGCCCGACCCTAATCCTGATCCCACGCCCGACCCCAATCCAGACCCTGTGCCTGTGAACGGTGTGACGTTCAACAAGGTTAACGCTGATAACGACCTCACCACAGGAACCTACTATCTCATTGTCTATGAGGGAGGTGAAAGCTCTACAGCTCTTGCAGCACAGAATGGTGATGTGCGTTCGCCTTCTGCCGTGACTATAACAAACGACAAGATTGTGACCGATGTGGATACCGACGGTAAGCCGCGTCAGTTCTTGCTTGGCGGTTCAAAGGGTGCATACACGTTCTACAGCACCGTTGACAAGAACTATCTTGCTGCGCTGTCTGGCAGCAAGAACAAGCTTCAGACAACAACAGATGCTGGTTCAGCCAAAGCAAAGTGGGACGTGACGTTCGTGGGAGAGCACGCTAACATAAAGAGCTGTGCGTTTACAAGTCGCTCAATAAACTATAACAAGAGCACCACTCCAACTCGTTTCGCAACCTACGAAAGCAAATCGAACCAGCAGCCTGTTGCTCTGTACAAGCGCAATGTGACCTCAGGCATTGGCTCAACAGCCGTGCAGCAGCCAACGCTCATAACCGTTTACAGCATTACAGGTGTGGCTGTGAAGCGTGGTGTGCAGCCCTCAGCAGCTTTTGACGGTCTTGCCAAGGGCGTGTATGTTGTTGGCGGAAAGAAATATGTAGTAGAATAATTTCAAAGAGCATAAATAATAAGCCCGAAGCCCTGTTGTTGCAGGACTTCGGGCTTTCCCGTTTCCAAAGAATGATGGCGTTTAGACACGCCCTCTTTTTGCTTTTACTCTATGTCGAGCTGCACCTCCACAGGACAGTGGTCGCTGCCCATCACGTCGGTGTGAATGTTGGCGGCAGCAATTTTGTCGCGCAGACGGTCAGAGACAAGGAAATAGTCGATGCGCCACCCAGCGTTCTTCTCGCGAGCGCGGAAGCGGTATGACCACCACGAGTAGGTCACCTGGTCGGGATGGAGGAAGCGGAACGTGTCGGTAAAGCCGTTGCTGAGCAGATGCGTCATCTTGGCGCGCTCCTGGTCGGTGAAGCCGGCGTTCTGTCGGTTGGTCTTCGGGTTCTTGAGGTCTATCTCCTCATGAGCCACGTTAAGGTCGCCGCACACGATGACGGGCTTCTTGCTGTCGAGCTGCTTGAGATGGTTGAGGAAAGCATCTTCCCAGGTCATGCGGTAGTCGAGGCGGCGTAGACCATCCTGCGAGTTGGGGGTGTAGCAGGTGACAAGATAGAAATTTGGCATCTCAAGCGTGATGACACGTCCCTCGTGGTCGTGCTCCTCTATGCCCAGACCATAGGTCACACTGAGCGGTGTGTGGCGTGTGTAGATGGCTGTGCCAGAATAGCCTTTTTTCTCGGCATAGTTCCAGAACGACTGGTAGCCCTCAAACTGCAGGTCGAGTTGTCCCTCCTGCATCTTTGTCTCTTGCAGACAGAAGAAGTCGGCATCGAGAGCTTTGAAACTCTCCTCAAATCCTTTCGTCACACAGGCTCTTAGACCGTTGACGTTCCATGATATAAACTTCATATTGTTCTTTCTTATTTGTTTTCTTTCTTATTTGTTTTTCTTTCTAATTCCTTTCCAATTTCTTGTCTGCTTCTTTTCTTTCTATCATCTATCGTCTTTTCTTCCTTTCTTTATTTATTTCTCTTTCTTTCGTACATATTCTTTCGTCATTTTTTTCCTCCTTCTTTTCTTCCTCCTTCTTTTCTTCCTTCTTCTTTCTTTCTTCCTTCTTCTTTCGTCTTTCTTTTCTTTGCGATAGGCCACCATAGTGAATGAGAGGCAGATGTGGCAAAGTTAATAAAAAAAAGCAAGAGGAGAGAGTGTCAAATCGTTTTTGTTCATTTTGACACACTCTCCTCTTGCGGAAAGATATATTTTGCTGCTTATGTTTGCCTAGTACTGATGTGATAAAATCGCACGGTTATTAAATTTCATCAAATAAAGTGAGTTTATCAGATATGCAATTTTAGCAACCCATAAATGAGTATGTACTGCATTCTCTTATTCATAGCAATTATATTTTTATATTTTGAGATAGGTTGTCTGTTAAGGTGATAGAGAAATCACAATATTTTACCTCATCAGATAGAATTTTCCCCGTTCTATCTATGTATTGTCTCATAATAATGATTTTATATTCACCATTTTCCAAATTGTCTATTGTAAATGACAAATCGTAATGGCATATACAATTAGTGTCCATGGTCGATTTTTCGGTTAAAATTATAGTCGATCCAACAACTTTGAATCCAGTTTCAATAACTGCATTGCAAGAAAGAATGGTATTTTCATGTATGATCTGCAATCTTTTATTATCATTCACTACTGTCCCGTTAAGATTTTAGATCTCGAAATAAATCGAGTTGACCATCA
>ERZ791573.595-NODE-595-length-19552-cov-6.305483_pt1 | contig 19552 bp, 16 predicted proteins | sample MGYA00509971_ERZ791573 | MGnify/ENA primary metagenome ERZ791573 (study PRJEB30046, sample SAMN00791921) | human gut metagenome | study: EMG produced TPA metagenomics assembly of the A metagenome-wide association study of gut microbiota in type 2...
GTATCCCCTAAGAACCATCTTTATTTTATTTACCTTATCTTTTTCACCTAAAATAATTTTTACAAATAAAATAATTTTAAATTTATTATAATTCCTAATTGTACGAAGGTGATTTTTATGAAAAATATTACTGATGAAAGTTTCAAAAAATATGGTAGAATTTTAAATCTTGATACTACAGAATTTGTTGAAACAATGTTAAAAAAAGATAGTATTCCAGAAGGCACTGCTTATGTTGCTTCTGATCCTGACCTTGAAAAACTTCCTTTATTTAAACAATTACAGACTGAAGTTTACGGCGATGTTCCTATCGAATTTGGTTATTGCAATGGTCGCAACAATAAATTAAATGCTGTTGAATACCATCGTTGTTCTGAAATTGATATAGCTGCTACAGACCTTATTTTAATGCTTGGTCTTCAACAAGATATCAATTATGATAATAATACTTATGAAACAAGCAAAATAGAGCAATTCTTCATTCCAGCAGGTACTGCTGTAGAATTATATGCTACTACACTTCATTTTGCTCCATCTCGTCAAAATAACGAAGAATTCCGTTGTGGTATTGTACTTATCAAAGATACTAATTTACCATTAGAAACAATTCCTACTGATTTAACTGGTGAAAATCGTTTATTATTTGCTAGAAATAAATGGTTAATTTGCCATTCTGAAAGTAAACCTGCTACAAGAGGCGGTTGCATTGGTTTAATCGGTAAAAATCTTGAAATTTAATATCTAATTCAAATAAAGACATATATTTATAAGATATATGTCTTTATTTTTTCACATATAAAAAACACACCTTTAAACTAAAGATGATTTAAAGGTGTGTTTTCATTTTTATATTTTATTCTGTCTAATTTTTATATAATTAATAATCAAATCAGCTGCTTTTTCTAAAGGCATTTTGCTTGTGTTGATTATACAATCGTAGTTTTTAGGGTCTCCCCACACTCTACCTGTATGGTACTTGTAATACTCTGCGCGTTTTTTATCTTCTGCATTGAGTTCTTTCAAGGATTTTCCAGCATAAGTTGTTTTTCCTCTACTAGCTCTATAATCGTCATCAGCATAGATGAAAAATGAATAATGATTTTCTTGTTCGCTTAAGATATAATCTGCACAACGACCTAAAATAACACATGGACCATCATTAACCAATTGATGAATTACTTTTGATTCTGCTAAAAATAATTCAGTATTAACATTTGGGCCAGCATGAGAACCAAAAGAATAAAATGGCATAAATGCAGAAGAAAGTGGTAATACTTTATTTTCTAATTCGCGTAAAGATTCATCTGTTAAATCACCAATGCCTAACATCGCTGCAGCCATATGAATAATTTGTCTATCATATAATTTTACGCCTAATTTTTTTGCTAAAATTTCACTTAATTCTCTACCACCACTACCATATTGTCTACTAATGGTAATAACTGTATTACTCATATCTTTTACCCCCTTAAATTAATTAAAATTGTAATTCAAGTTGTCCAAAGAATTTACTTGCATCTTGATCTGTGGAAATATCTTTACCATCAAAATATTTTAATGTTGCTAATACATTTTCAGCTGGCACGAATTCTACGCCAAATTCAATACCTTTCTGGTCAGTCCAAGCACCTTTATAAACTGGACCAATAGCAACCATTGCACCTAAATAACGATATGCAACAAATGCATCCCAAGAACCTGGATCTTTTGTATCATAGCCTTTATATGTTAATTCAACACTATAAGCTTTAGATTCATCACCTTGTACTGTGAAATCTCCTGTTGTATTATAACCTTCGCCTTTTGTATTTTCAGCATAATTTCCAGCTATTTTAAAGTTATCATCAAATTTATAGCCTAAACCAACATTCCAAAGACTCAATTCATCTGTATCAAAATCTGCGCTAGATAAAGTTTTTCCATTACCTAAATTAATAGTATTTTCTTTGAAATAGTCTTTAAATAAATAATATCCAGCCTGACCTGTCCATTTATCTTGAGCATAATCAAATTGTACAGCATAATAATCTGCTGTAGTTTTATCCATATCTGGATTAGCTGCAGATCTATCAGTATTAAAACGACCAGCTTGAATAGTAGTTTTTAAACTATCATTATTAAAGATTACTTCTGCACCAGATACTTTATCATCTAATAATAAACCATTCATTGGTAAAATTGGATATTTACCTAATTTCCATGTTCCACCTAAAGCAGGACCTTCTACCCATGCTCTATCTACTGTAGCATCAAAATTTTCATCATTACCAATATCGCTTAAATATTCCACACGAGAATGTGCCATCCAACCTGTATTGCCAATATATGCATGTGGTTCTATGCGGAATAATAAATTATGTTCACTATTTCCACTAGGTTTAGTTTTATCTACATCTGTATAACGATATCTTACAGTTCCTGACCATTTTACATTATCAGATTTTTTCTCTAAATCGCTAACTCTAACACCTAGGTTATCTAATTCTTCAGCAAATTCAGCAGCTAATTTATCTACTAAAGCTTTATCAGCCTTGTCTAAATCAGTTTTTGCCATAGCACGAGCTGTAATTTGAGCCATTTCATAACGAGTCATTGTATTTTGACCTTTATATGTACCATCTGGATATCCATCAATAATACCATCAGCTGCTAATTGACTTACTGCATCATATGCCCAACTATCTTCTGGAACATCAGAAAAAGGATTTTGTGCTGCTAATGCTGTTCCTGTAATCAATCCACTTAAAACCATCGCACTAAGTGTAGATGTTAACATTTTTTTATTCATAAATAACTTCTCTCCTTGCTCAATATAAATATTGAAAATAAAAAATATTACAAAAATATTTATAGCTTATTTAAATATTAGACAGCTTATATTTCTATAAGCTGTCTATTCTATTATCAAATTTCTTTTACACCATTGAATAATTCAGTCCATGCACTACCTTTGCGGAAGAATACTGGTGGTTTTCCAATTGGAGCATCAATTGTAATACTTTGACCACCTTGGATTTCTTGCATATTCCAAATATTTACCCATGTTTGACCTGCTGGTAAATATACCTGCCATTCTTTTACATCTTTTTTATGAACAGGTGCTACCAACATGTCTGGACCAAACATATATTCATCTTGAATAGCATAAGTATTTATATCATTTTCAAAATGAACAAATAATGGTCTTTGTACTGGATAGCCTTTTTGACTAGCTTCTTCAGACAAGGATTTTAAATATGGTTTTAAATGACGATGAATATTTGTCATTCTAGCTAAATGAGCCATTGTTTGAGCATCTTGGTCAAATTGGAAGTTTTCATATGGTCTATTACATTCATGAGTTCTCATCATAGATGTGAATGTTGCCATATCTACCCAACGATCAAATACTTCTTTAGTTCTGCGGTTACCAAATAAGCTTGTATAACCACCAATATCACTATGATGATATGCATTACCTAAAAGACCAGAGGATAATGCACCACAGATAACAGTATTCAAGCCATCATGACGAGAGAAATCTACGCATTGGTCACCAGCCCAAAGCATCGGACAATATTTCTGTGTACCTGTACCACCTGCACGCATGAAGAATGTTACTTCATCTGTTAAGCCTCTTTCAGCAACACCTTTAGCATTTACTTCTGCCCAAAGTGCTGGCCAAGCATTATGCATGATTTTTGCATCTACACCATTTGCAAGATAAACATCATCTGTTGGTAAATATTCACCAAAGTCAGCCATCCAGCCACGTACACCAAAATCAAGCATATTTTTCTGAATGATTTCTTCTTTAAACCAATCTGCTGCTTCTGGATTTGTGAAATCTACGATACCACAATAAAATTCACCAAAATCTACAAGTGCTGTTTCACCTTTAGAATTTTTAGCAAAATATCCTCTTTCTTCAGCAATTGGGAATAAATCTCCATCTGTGCAAAGATATGGACAAGCATATGCTAAGAAGCGAATACCTCTTTGTTCAAGTTCTTTGATTTTTTTATCTAAATTAGGATAACGTTTTTTACCCCATTCCAATCCCAGAAATTTCTTGTACCGAAAGATGTTTCTCTTACACCAGCCCAGTCTTCACTCCATACACCTACAACTGGAATACCATGGTTTATAGCATTTTCCATACGAGAGAATGTATTTTCTTCTCCGCCTTTTAATCCCAAAATAACACCATCATATAACCAATCTGCTAATTTAGGCTGTTTACCAAATCTATCACTTAATTCTTCAATAATACCTAAGAAAGTATCTGCTGTGAAAAATTCTATAGATTCAGGAACTTCCCAAATTTGTAATTCATGAAATGCTTCATTTCTAAAATCGAAATCTGCATAAGCTGTGCTGTTTACATGACAAGCATATTTTCTTGAAGATACAAAAGTTGGTTGTGGATAGTTAGTATTATAATAATCGCCACCAGCTTTATTGTATTTATCGGATAAAAATGTTATTTCTGTTGTTTTATCACGACCAACACCTGGTTCAGATGTCCAAAGAGGGAAATGTCTTCCTCTCAAATTGAAATAAGACATCTGTTCCCCACAGCCCCAAACAAATTCTTCTTTTTGAGCTGGAATTCTAATCCAAATACGATTTACATCATCATTTGTAGCTTTAATATTTACTTTTGCATAATTATCTTTAGTTTCAATATTTAATTCAATTTCAGCTACATCATTATAAGCTGATAATAATACTTTATTACCATCAACTTTAGCATTTTTTAATGGATATCTTTCAATTACATAATCTTCTATATCAAAGTTGCCACGATAAATATCCATTTTTTCTTTACCTTTACCGATAAAGATAGCTGGATTATCTGTTGTGTGAGAAAATACTACTTTATCATTTTCTATTAAAGAAAAACCATTTTCAATGTTTACTAATTGCATAATCTTTCTCCTTATTTTTTAAAATTAAGGCTATCTGTTAATTCTGTGAAAATAACGCCTAAAGCATATGCACCAGCATCTGGATATCCTATACTTCTTTCGCCTACAGTACCTGCTCTACCCATGCGAGCTACAATTTCTTTTGTACTATCAGCACCAGCTACAGCAGCTTTTGCACCTTCAACAAATGCACTTTCCATATCACAGTTTTGTTTCACTGCTACTTTCCAAGTATCTGCACATGGAACTAATGCATCTATCAATGTTTTATCACCAACTACAGCACCTCTACCGAATGCTCTTTTACCTACAGCTTGTATTCCATCTACAGCACCTTGTAATAATTGAGCAAATTCTGCTACAGTTAATTCTTGTTTACCTTCTGCAACTTTACCTGCTGTTTTGAAAGCAAATCCCCAAACAGGGCCAGAAGCACCGCCACAATGTTCCATGATAACCATAGAGCAAGCTTCTAAAAATGCACCGATATCTTTTCCTTGAGCTACTACTTCATGCCATTGACGTTTCAATTCTTTAAAGCCTTTAGCTACACTCATACCGAAGTCACCATCACCTGCATGAGAATCTAATTCGCAGAATGGTACTTCATTTCTAATAATAATTTCACTCATTTTATCAATAATATAAATCATATTATTTAAAGTGATTTTATTATCTACTACATCAGCATAAGCTAAATCAGTTTCTACATCAAAAGAAACTTCTTTTACTACTTTATTTTCATCTTGGTTAGCCACAAGACTCATATCTACATCTTCTTCATTTTCATTGATTTTTAAAGAAGGTGTATCTACAGGTGCTACTAAATAAGATTTTAATTCTTCATCTAGTTTCAATAAAGAAACAGAAGCTCCTGCCATATCTATACTTGTCATGTAATTGCCAACAATAATGCGTACTGGTTTTAAGTTTTTACTAGCTAATTCTTTATTTACAGCGTAATTTAATACATTTAATTCCATTAATGGTGTACTGCCAAAACCATTTACTAAAACAGCAACTTTATCATTATCAGCTAATTTTAAATCATCAACTAATGCTTCTACCATACGATGAGCTAATTCATCAGCAGTTGCAATTTTTTCACGTCTTATACCAGGTTCACCATGAATACCTACACCATATTCCATCTCATCTTCAGCAAGTTCAAATGTAGGTGTTCCTTTTGCTGGTACAGTACAAGAAGTAAATGCAAAACCTAAGCTTCTAACATTATCAGCAGCTTTTTGTGCAATTCTTTTTACTTCTGCTAATTCTAAACCTTTTTGAGCTGCTGCACCTGCAATTTTATGCACAAAAACAGTACCTGCAACACCACGACGACCAACTGTATATAAGCTATCTTGTACTGCAATATCATCTTCAACTTTTACATAATCTACAGTGATATTATCCATTTCTGCTAAATAAGCAGCACTTTGGAAGTTCATCATATCACCGCTATAGTTTTTAATGATAAGTAATGTGCCTTTATCACTTGCTGTAGCTTTAATTGCTTGGTATACCTGTACTTGTGATGGAGAAGCAAATACATCACCACATACAGCAGCATCTAACATGCCTTTACCGACAAAACCTGCATGAGCTGGTTCATGACCGCTACCGCCACCGCTGATTAAACTTACTTTATTTTTATCTATATTTTTTTTCTTTACGATTTTATATTTTTCTACAAATTCTAGTGTAGGGTTTGCTAAAACAAACCCTTTACACATTTCTTTAACAATTGTTTCTGGTGTATTAATTATTTTTTTCATGTTCGCACCCTTATTTCTAAATATTATTTAGACATTTTTTTCATTTTATATTCTTTACCAATTTTATCAGCTGTGATAATAGCTGCTGCAACATCATCTACAGTGATAGGGAATGGCATAGAATGTACGGATTCTTCTGGAATACAAGATTTTTCTGCAACCTGCATTAATTCTTCATCAGTAATAGTATCCACACCAATATCTTCTAAACATACAGGAAGACCTACTGCTAAGCAGAAATCAAGTACTTCATGTAATTCTTCTGTTGGTGCATTTTCTAATACTAACTGAATAATTGTACCAAATGCAACTTTTTCACCATGCATATATTTATGACTACCTTCAAGAATAGTTAAACCATCATGAATAGCATGAGCAGCTGCAAGTCCGCCACTTTCAAAACCAATACCAGATAATAAAACATTTGTTTCAATAATATTTTCTAAAGCTTGAGTTACTTTTTTACATTCGCAAGCTTGTTTTGCTTTTACACCATTTTCTAACAACATTTCATAGCAAGTTTTAGCAAAGATAAATGCTGCATTTGTTGATTTTGCAGGACCGCAAAGACCTTCACGATAACCACAAGGAAGACCTGCATTTACATTAGCAAAAGCTCTTGTAGTAGCACGTGCTTCAAAATATGTGGATAAAGCATCACCCATACCAGATACTAAGAAACGTACTGGTGCATTTGCAATAACTGTTGTATCAATCAAAATAACACTTGGGCTTTGTTTGAAATATGCATAATCATCAAAAGCTCCATCTGGAGTATATAATACAGCAGAATGACTAGTTGGAGCATCAGTTGCTACAATTGTAGGTACGATAATCAAAGCATCACCTTGAGCTACACATTTTGCTGTATCGATAGCTTTACCGCCACCAAGACCAATAGTGCAATCGCATTTATTTTCTTTAGCTACTTCCTGTAAACGAGCTACTTCTTGTCTAGAACATTGACCACTAAAAGAACTTGTTACAAATTTTACACCAAATTTTTCTGCTGTTTTATCTAATTTATCTTGAACACGTGCAATATCATCTGGATGAGCAATTAACAATGCTGTTTTTCCATAAGTAGATACAAAATAACCTAAATTTAAAAGTTCATCTTCACCTTGAACATATTTTGTTGGACAAATAAACGCTTTTCTCATTATAATTACCTCTTTATCGTAAAACTAATCGAACAATTATTTAATTACTTTATATACAGCTACGCAATCTTCCATACCATAGCCTTCATTATCAGCTTTTTCAAAATAAGATTTTGCCAATTTTGTAAATTCTGCACTATATCCCCATGCATCGCCCATTTCACAACCTAAACGAACATCTTTTAATGCAAGTTTAACACCAAAACGATTTGCATAATCATTAGCAAGCATTAAAGGTCCTCTCATATGAAGCTGAGCTGAATCTGCTCCTGTTTCTGCTAATAATTGTTGGAATAAGTTACCTTCAATACCAGCTTTTTCACAAAGACGCATACCTTCAGATAATACAGCTAAATTTGTCATACCAACCATATTACTAATTAATTTGAAAGCATATGCTTGAGTTGCTCCACCCATATAATATACAGGGCTACCAACGATTTCCAAAATTTCTTTTACTTTTTCAAAAGTTTCTTTTTTACCACCAGCAAAAATAGGCTGTTCTGCTTTTTCTGCTTGAGCAGGACCTTTACCAAGTGGACAACCCATAAAACCAATGCCTCTTGCTGCTGCAAAGTCTTCTAATTCTTGAGCTGTTTGTGGATCAATAGTGCTTACATCAATATAAACACTGCCTTCTTTCATTTTATTTAATAAACCATTTTCACCAATCATAGTGGATTTAATATGCACAGGTAATGGCAAACTTGTAAATACTACATCACAATCAGCTAATTCATCTGCAGATTTTACGCCCACACCTGTTGTACCTACTGCTAAAGTTCTTTTAATACTTTCTTCATTTAAATCAAAAACTTTTACTTCTTTACCAGCTCTAATTAAATTTCTAGCTAAAGGGCCACCCATTAAGCCTAATCCAATATATCCGATTTTCATTTTATTTACCCCTATTCTTATAATGTTCAAAATTAATATTCAAAAACTCTTATTTTCAAAAGATTACACATAATTTTTACTTCATCTACGATATCGCCATAAGCAATAACAAAATGTGGTTCCCAACCATCTTTAACGAAGTTTTTAACATATGCTGCTGCATTACCATTTTCAGGTCTTACTGTTACAGATGTACCATAGAATTTTTGTGGTTCATCTAAAGCTTCACCTTTATAAATGAACATTCTATAACCATCTTTATCTTTACCCAATCTTAAAACAGTAACTTTACCTGCTTTTAAACCAAAATCCATTACTGGGCCAATTTTTCTATTAGGATGTACACCTAATTTAGCACCACAAGATGCATTTGCTAAAGAACTTGCGCCTGCTCCGCAATGCCAATAAACAATACTATCACAAGCTTCATCAATAGCTACTGGATCACCAAAATATGTTGCAGTATTAGTTAATTTACTGCCGATAAACATACTGATAGCACCGCCGATATCAGTTTCACAAGATGATGGAATATTATTGTCATTTAACATAGATAATACTGCACAAACAGGAGCTCCAAAACCAGTGAAGAAATCAGGCCAACAACGAGAAGCTAATGCGCCTATTTTGTTTTCATCAACAAAAGCTTGGAAAGCTTTTCTAAGTCTTGCATATTTTTCCATATTTTCCTGTGGAATATTTACGTTTATTGTACGGCTATTTAATTCTTCTAAATCTTTTGCAAGTTCTTCGCTTGTATAAGATTTAGCTTTTTCCATGATGCTTGCTGCTTCTACACGAGCAACTCTGCTACCTAATGCACCTACTAAATCAGTTTCATTAATAGCACCAAAGCCAAAACCTGCTGGCTGATTACCAACTACACCAATAACTAATTCTTTTAAATCATTGATTAAAGTTATAGCTTTATTGTATTTTGTAAATTCATCGATTACAGATTGTTCATCTGGATTACCAAAGACAAAATCAAAATCTCTATCTTGTGTATACACACTATTACCAGCAGAAAATGCTCCTGTTAAAGAATTTAATTTTAATCTTGTTCCATCAATAGATGGTTCTCTGATTGCCCAAATAATCACAGGACATTTAAATTTACGCATTAATTCATACATAAATTCAGAGCCGATAAATGTTGTACATTGATAAATAATTAAATCTGCTTTGTCTACTTCATCTAAATAAGCTGTTAAATCAGCTGGATCAGTTATTAAAGCTTCTGGTACTTTTATATCTTCAAAAATATTTTTTAAAACATTTACAGAGTTTTTAAAACTTTCTTCTGCACTAGGCATATAAAAAGTAGTTCTCGCTAATGGAACAAATACCGCCTTAATTGCCATAATATATACACGTCCTTTTTTTATTTCATATCACTTAAAGATAAATACTTATCATCAAAATTGCCAATAATTGGCATAATCCATTCTTTAAAGTCTTTTGTCATTTGTTTATTTTTAGCATCATAAAAGTCATCAGGCACTTTCTTTTCTTTGCCACCAACATCTTCTAAAGCAATAGTATAATAATCTTCATTATTATCTGCTAAACAAATCATTTCATTATCATGATTATCTTTTAATGCTTCAATAGTTACAAATCCTATTTTATAAGCTTTTTGCTCATCAATATCTGAACGTAGTGCCCCAAAACATCTCTGTGCCATAGTTAAATCTTGAGCACGTGCCTTTAAATTTAATTTTTCACTGATAAGTGATGCTAAATAAGTGGAAGCTCCACCGTAAATTTTGCTTGCCTGTTTTACATCAGCAAATGGATTTGAACCGACTGGATTTCCTTCGCTATCATGAATACCTTCACCAATGACAGCTACTACAAAACCATTTTCTTCATATACTTTTTTTACATCTTCTACAAATTCAGCTTCATTAAAATCATGTTCTGGTAAATAAATTAAATGTGGTGCACCTTTTTCACTTCTTTTAGCAAGCATACTAGCAGCTGCTAACCACCCAACAGAACGTCCCATAACTTCAATAATGCGAACTTGTTCAAATGTCTTCATAGATTCAAGGTCAACGCTTATATCTCTAACTAATTGCGCAATATATTTAGCAGCACTACCAAAACCTGGGCTATATTCAATACCAAACATATCATTATCTACTGTTTTTGGTGAACCAACTACTACTAAATCTATATTTTGCTCTACTGCTGATTGATGAATTACTTTCGCTGCATACATAGTTCCATTTCCACCAATCATTATCAAAGCATCTATTCCTAATTCATTTAATTTTTGAGGAATTGCTTTAAAAATTTCTTTAGTCAAAAACATTCGACTTGAACCTAAAAACATAGCTGGAGTATTTCTTAATTTATCAATCTGTTCTTTTGTCAAAACTGATAAATCTATAATTTTATTATTTAATAAACCCTCAAAACCATTTAATAATCCATATATTGTTAAACCACTTGCTTTAGCATTTTCAACAATACCAGCTAAAGTGGAATTTATAACTGCACTACAACCTCCAGTTTGTACAACAGCTATCTTATTTACTTTTTTATTTGTTGTCATACTAACTGTCATCTCAAATCTACCTCATCTTATTTCAATTCAGATTTCCAGCCTTCAGCAAAAAATCTTAAATTTTGTTCTACTGTATTTGCTACTGCTTCTTTTGCTTTTTGTGGAATATTTACAAAATCATATGCTTCTTTATCTTGTAAATGTAAGTTAGTGAAAGTATCCATGAAAGAACGTTTAATTTCTGTACCAATATTTACTTTCTTTACGCCTAAATCAATACATTTCGCAAACTGTTCTTTGCTTAAACCAGTACCACCATGTAATACAAGTGGAGTATCAATTAATTTTGCAGTTTCTTCTAAAACATCATAATGTAAATTTGGCACACCTTTATATAATCCATGAGCATTTCCAATGGATAATGCCATCGCATCTACATTTGTTAATTCTACAAATTTAGCTGCATCTTTTGGATCTGTAACTTTTGCATTAGCTACTGATTCGCCATCTTCAATACCTGCTAAAGCTCCTAATTCAGCTTCTACAGATACGCCTACTGCATGAGCAGCTTCTACTACTTTTTTAGTAAGTGCTACATTTTCTTCAAATGATAAATGAGAACCATCAATCATTACAGAACTGAAACCTAATTGAATAGCTTTCATACATAATTCAAAAGATTTTGAATGGTCTAAGAATACAGCAGCTGGAACTTTTGCTTCCTGAGCTAATTTAACCATCAATTTTCCTACTTCGAAATTACCTGGTTTACTTAATGGACCGCTACCAATCATTAAAATAACTGGCATGTTAACTTTTTCCGCTCCCGCTATAATTCCTTGAGCTGTAAATAAATCATATGTACTAAATGCACCTACAGCACCTTTACCTTTTATATTTCCTAAAAGTTCTTTTAATGTAACTAAAGCCATATTATTACCACCTTATCATATTTAAATCATTTTCAACAAAATTAAAATTATCCTTATCTATTATTATACTCATTGAAATATATTTTTCAAGATATATTTTAGAGTATAGGTCTCCCTTTTTTTAGAAGACCTATACCATTTGATTAACCAATTACTATTTCTTTATTTATCTGATTTTTATGCAAAGTTATATTATAACGATATCTATCTGCTCTATAAACATTATATGCATATTCTATAGGAACATTGTCTTGATAGCTTAATCGTTCCATCAACAATACAGGCTCTCCTTTTTTTATATCCAAAAGAGTTGCCTCTTCTTTAGATGCAGCTTTCGCTGAAATTGTTTCTTCCGCTTTAGTCAATTGTACATTTAAAAATCTATCAGCAATTTCATATACACCTGTATTAGATAAATCATATTTAGCTAATTCTTTACCATATTCTAATTTCCAAAAGCTATTAACATAAATCAATTTTTTATCATTTATTTTATGCAATTTCTTTATTAACATTACTTTTTCTTCATTTAATAATTTTACTTCAGGAAATTTTTTCAACAAAGCTTCGTCTACATCAACTTCTATGATATCTAAAACTTCAGCTTTAGGCACAAATCCCTTATTTGTCATTTCTTCGAAAAAGCCTGTCAATTTACCTAATTCTTCTTTTATTGGTTCTTTTTTGATAAAAGTCCCTTTACCTGGTTGTCTTTCGATCCAGCCTTCTTCAACTAACTGTTTTACTGCTCTACGAACAGTTGTTGCACTGACTTTGTATTTTTCCATAATTTCCCTATCAGTAGGAAATAAATCTCCAATATTCCAAGAACCGCTTTGTATATAATTTCTTAATTCATTTGCTAATTGATAATGTAATTGAATAGGCGCTGATTTACTAAAAGCCATTTCTTTTTCTCCTCACAATAATACTCTTAATTAATACTTTTTCTATTTTAACATATTTTTAATGTATATTTTCAATGTAAGGAGATATTTTTTCTATTTTTCTATAGTTTATTGCTTAGCTTGTTGGCTTTTTCTTTTTTGTAATTCAAATAATAATTCTCTAAATCTTTGATCACTTAATTTGTAGAAGAAGCCCATTACAATAATAGTTGCAATAGCAAGTACACCTGGATAGATAAACATCAAACCTCTAATACCTTCTAATGCTTCTAAAGATTGAACAGCATTTGGCACATAACCTACCATTGTTAATACTAAACCTGGTACAAAGCCAGCTACTGCCTGAGAGCATTTTCTAAAGAAAGTAAAGAATGAATATACAATACCTTCAGCTCTTACACCTGTTTTATATTCACCATATTCAACAGCATCTGCTACTAAAGCCCAGTTTAAGCTATTTACAAAAGAACTACCAAAGAAAGCAACACAAGAGAATACGATAAACATTGTTGGATCTGTTACAAATAAATAATTGATAATATCACCAACAGCCCATACAGCACAACCAAACATATATGTTTGTTTTCTACCGCCAAGCCATTTTACCATATGAGTTACTAAAGCAACACCGATAAATACACAGCCAATACTGAAGAAACCCATATAAGGAATGATTGTCATATCATTTAAAATGTATTGACAATAATATACCTGTACAGCCAATTTTACGTTGAAAGCTGAGAATGTGAATAAGTTTACTAAACATAAAATTAATAATGGAGAATTTTTCAAAATAGATTTAAATGCAGTTCCTAAATGAACACGTTCATGAACTTTTCTATCTACTTTTACATGTTCTTTAATATTTAAAGCACAATATAATGTAACTAAAACACCCATTATAGCAAAAACACAAGCGGCTACGAAATAACCTGTTTCTTCACTATCAAATAACAACACAATTGGCATAAATGCAACTGTTGTAATCAATAAACCTGTATTACTACCAGCTTGACGGAAAGCTGCTAATTGTGAACGTTCTAATGGATCTTGTGTCATTACAGAAGCAATAGAACCAAATGGAATATTTACGATACTATATGTTAAACCAAATAACATATATGATGCATACGCAAATATCAATTTCCCAGTAACACTAAAATCTGGATTGGTAAAACAAACTACGGTCATTAATCCCAATGGTATAAGTCCATAAATCATAAATGGTCTAAATTTACCTAATTTTTTACTGCTAAATTTACCGGAGTCTACTACTGTACCCACAGACATATCGGCAAAAGCATCAAAAACTTTACTTACTAAGAAAATAGAACCTGCCCAAATAGCTGGCAAACCTAATATATCTGTATAGAACTTTAATAAATATATCTGCCCTAAATCGAATAAAAAGTTATTACCAACATCTCCTAATCCATAAGCAATCTTTTCCTTCAACTTTAATTTTGTAGTTGAAACAGTCTGTTCTAAACTACTCATTATAACTACTCCCCCTTAGTTATTAAATGTTTACTTATCTTAATAGAAATCACTTAATTTCTATTTTGTAACTACAGTTAAATTCTTCATTTGATTTTAATTTACAAATTTCTTCTTTTTCTGAAAAATCTACATATTTATCTTTTACATCCGGTAAACCATTCCAAGGCTCAATGCAAACAAATGGTGCTCCCTGTGGTTTTGTCCAAAATCCTACATTATTGAAATTATTAAAATATACTCTTACGAACTTACCAGATTTTTTACTCTTCAAAGTAACATATTTTGATTTAATTTGCTTCAACAAAATTAAATCTTTTTCAAATAATTTTTTGCTTATAGCCAAAGTATCTTCATCATTTAATAAATCTGCTGTTTCATTATTAATAATTCCGTTACTCAAAAAATGTCTTTTAGCAGTTTCTTTTTGTTCGAAAATTAATTCATAATCTTCAAAATCATCTGTTTTCTCTAATGGGCAATTATAAGCAGTATGTAAACCTAGAGCAAAAAATATATCTTTATTTGCATCTTCTAGATTTTTTACTGTGTAATTCACCTGTAATCCATTTTCTGATAATACATATTCTAATTGTAAAGAGAATTTAAATGGATATACTTTTAAGCTTTCATCATTATAAATCAATTCATAAATAACACTATTTTCAGTCTTTTTTAACAATGAAAATTCATAATCTCTGGCAAAACCATGAACTGTTAATGCATATTTTTTATCTTCAAAAATATACTCATCATTATGTACCCTACCTGTAATTGGAAAACAAATCGGTGCATGCCATGACCAATATGTCTTATCGCCTTGCCAAATATATTCTGTCTTAGTTGTTTTATCATACAAACTATGTAATTCCGCACCATGACTAGATATCTTGGCAATCAATTCATGATTTTCTAAAACTGTCATCATTTTTATCACCTCAATATTATTTTTTACAAGTTATATATTATCTTATAAAATAAATTTTGTCAAATATATTTTTCAAGATATATTTAGAAAATAATATTTGACTTTTATATTTTAATCTTATAAAATATATTTTGTAAGATATAATTAAATATTTAATGAGGTGTATATTATGTCCGATATAAATCTAAATCTTATATTAGCTATATTTATCGGTTTTGGCTCTACACTAATTCAATCTTTGACAGGATTTGGACTATCAATTGTTTCTACTCCATTATTTTTAATGGTTTACGATCCTAAACAAGTAGTACTAATTCTTCAAGTTATTTGTGTAGTAATCAATATATTTTTTGCTATTGCACTGCGAAAAAATGTAGATTATCGTTTTCTTTTGATTTTATTTATAGGTTCTTTACTTGGACAACCTCTCGGTTTATTAATCTTTCAGATTGCTCCTAATAATATATTAAAAATTTTTGTAAGTCTAATTATCTTATTTTTCTTGATAATCATGCAATTAAATCATAAGAAAATTACAGAAACTACATTGAAAACAGGTATTACTGGTGTGTTATCCGGTATCTTGACGACTGCCACTAGTATGGGTGGCCCTCCTTTAATCTTATATTTAGCAAATGCTAATCGTGATAAAGTTTCCATGCGTGCTACTTGTATCGCTTATTTTGCTATTACTAATATAAGTGCAATTATTATCTTTTTAATGGGAAATACTGATTTTACTTTCGCAATAGAACAATCAATTTATTTATTACCATTTTGCTTTATTGGTTTATGGATTGGTAATAAATTATTCCCTTATCTTTCACAAAAAATGTTTAATCGCATTATATTTGTAATGCTTTTATTCTCCTCACTATATACTTTATATAGTGCTTTTTAACCCCTTTTATACTAAAAAATAAAGACCTTAAGTCGTTTGGCTTAAGGTCTTTATTTTTATGCATCTCGTTTATTTAATCTTTTTCCTTCTTCAAGTAAAGGTTTTAAAAATTGCCCTGTGTATGAAGCTTTTACTTTAGCTATATCTTCCGGTGTTCCTTTAGCTACAATAGTACCACCGCGATTACCACCTTCAGGACCTAAATCAATTAAATAATCTGCTGTTTTAATCACATCAAGATTATGTTCAATAACAACTACAGTATCTCCACCATCAACTAATCGCTGTAATACATCTAAAAGTTGATGAATATCTGCTGTATGCAGTCCTGTTGTCGGTTCATCTAAAATATACAAAGTCTTACCTGTACTTCTTCTAGCTAATTCAGAAGCTAATTTTACACGCTGTGCTTCACCGCCAGATAATGTTGTCGCTGGCTGTCCCAATTGAATATAACCAAGTCCTACATCTTGTAATACTTTCATGTAGCGATAGATTTTAGGTATATTTTCAAAAAATACACAGCCTTCATCAACTGTCATATTGAGTACATCAGATATAGTTTTCCCTTTATATTTTACTTCTAAAGTTTCACGATTATATCTCGCTCCCTTACAAACTTCACATGGAACATATACATCTGGTAAAAAGTGCATTTCGATTTTTATAATGCCATCACCATGACAAGCTTCACAACGTCCACCTTTAACGTTAAAACTAAAACGACCAGGCTTATATCCTCTTATCTTCGCTTCATTAGTTTGACTGAATAATTCACGAATGCTATCAAATACACCTGTATATGTCGCAGGATTAGAGCGAGGTGTTCTACCTATTGGCGATTGGTCAATATTGATGATTTTATCTATATTTTCAATGCCTTTTATCTCTTTATGTTTACCTGGTTTTCCTTTTATTGTATATAATTTACTTGCTAAACCTTTATACAATATTTCATTTACCAAAGTAGATTTTCCAGAACCAGAAACTCCTGTTACTACAGTAAATACACCTAATGGAAATTTTACATTTATATTTTTTAAATTATTTTCTTTAGCACCAACAACTTCAATAAAATTGCCATTGCCTTTTCTTCGCTCTTTTGGTACTGGTATATATTTTCTACGGCTTAAATATTGCCCTGTTATTGAATTTAAATTTTGCTTGATTTCTTCAACAGTTCCTTGAGCTACTACTTCACCGCCACCAGCTCCTGCTTTTGGCCCTATATCAATAATACAATCTGCTGCATACATAGTATCTTCATCATGTTCTACCACAATCAAAGTATTTCCTAAATCGCGAAGATGTTTTAATGTAGCTAACAACCTATTATTATCTCTTTGATGAAGTCCTATACTAGGTTCATCTAAAATATATAATACACCGACTAAACCTGAACCAATCTGTGTAGCTAAGCGAATACGCTGGGCTTCCCCACCAGATAAAGTACCTGCTGCTCTAGATAATGTCAAATATTCTAACCCTACATCTAGTAAAAAACCTAATCTAGCATGAAGTTCTTTCATAATCTGTTTAGCAATGACTTCTTCACGCTCAGTGAATTTAAGATTTTTAAAAAATTCACTAGCTTCAGCGATAGTCATATCTGTTACTTGTTTTATATTTTTATCGCCAATCGTGATGGACAATACTTCTGGTTTTAACCTTGCCCCTTTACATTTTGGACATGGTGTAGTGCTCATATATGCTTCATATGATTCTCGCATTATATCTGAATTAGTCTCTTTATAACGACGCTCAAGCATAGGCATTACACCTTCAAATGGTGAAAAATACTCTTTATATTCATCATACATATTCACATATGAATAATTAAATCTTTCTTCGCCTGAACCATTTATCAAATACTCTTGAATATTTTTATCGATTTCATTCCATGGAGTATTTAAAGTATAACCATATTTTTTCAATACAGCTTCAATCTGTACCATAGCATAAGAAGCTGGATTTTTAGATAATGGTGCAAATAAACCTTCTGCTGGGCTTAAATTTTTATTAGGCATTACTAAATCCAGATCAAATTGTTGATGACTGCCAAGTCCACTACATTCTGGGCAAGCCCCATATGGACTATTAAATGAAAACATACGCGGAGCAATCTCTGGCAGACTGATACCACAATCTATACAAGCAAAATTTTGACTAAACATCAATAATTCACCATCAACTACTTGTACATAGACAATTCCTTCACCTATATCTAAAGCAGTTTCAAGTGAATCTGCTAAACGTTGTTCAATGCCTTCACGCACAATGAGGCGGTCGATTACCACTTCAATCGTATGTTTTTTATTTTTTTCTAGATTAATTTCTTCATTAATATCTATAACTTCGCCATCAATACGTACACGCACATAACCTTCTTTGCGAATTTGTTCCAATACTTTTTTATGTTCGCCTTTTTTTCCACGAATGATTTGTGCCATAATCAATAATTTACTGCGTTCTGGCAAACTCATGATATTATCTACCATTTGGTCTACTGTCTGCTGAGTGATAGGCTTGCCACATTTTGGACAATGAGGTTTTCCTACTCTAGCGAATAATAAACGCAAATAATCATAAATCTCGGTAACTGTTCCCACTGTAGAACGAGGATTATGACTTGTCGTTTTTTGGTCAATAGATATAGCCGGAGATAGTCCTTCTATATAATCAACATCTGGTTTATCCATCTGCCCTAAAAATTGTCTAGCATATGCAGATAAAGATTCTACATAACGACGTTGACCTTCGGCATATATCGTATCAAAAGCTAATGAAGATTTTCCACTGCCACTCAATCCTGTTACTACTACTAATTTATCACGAGGAATTTTTACATCTATATTTTTTAAATTATGCTCTCTCGCACCCTTAATAACAATATTTTTGTTCATCGTAACATTCCTTTCACTTTACTTTTTTACCCTCAAGCTCAGCAATTTGGTCACGAAGATATGCAGCATGCTCAAATTCAAGCAACTTTGCAGCCTCCTTCATTTCCTTTGTCAGCTCGGCTATCATCAACTGACGTTCCTTCTTTGACAGATGCTTTTTCTTTCCATCGAGTTTTTCCTTAGACGTAATCTCAATAATTTGATGAACATCCTTTTTAAT
>ERZ791573.596-NODE-596-length-19545-cov-19.010826_pt1 | contig 19545 bp, 15 predicted proteins | sample MGYA00509971_ERZ791573 | MGnify/ENA primary metagenome ERZ791573 (study PRJEB30046, sample SAMN00791921) | human gut metagenome | study: EMG produced TPA metagenomics assembly of the A metagenome-wide association study of gut microbiota in type 2...
TCAACAGAAGAGAACATCTCAACAGAAGAGAACATCTCAACAGAAGAGAACATCTCAACAGAAGAGAACATCTTGATAAAGACAAAGCTTGAGGGAGTGGCGGAGAAAGAAACAAAAAAAATTATTAACACTTAAAAAATTAACGAATATGAAGAAGGTATTTTTCGCAGCAATCGCAGCAATCGTAATGGTATCAGTAAGCAACGCATTTGCAAGTAAGAACATCAACGCCAACAGCGATATGGTAGCCATCCAGGCAGACACAACCGTAACCGACTCTGTTGCTCCTGCTGTTGAGCAGCCCGCTACAGAGCAGCCCGCTACAGAGGCTCCTGCCACAGAGCAGCCCGCTACAGAGGCTCCCGCCACAGAGCAGCCTGCTACAGAGGTTCCTGCCACAGAGCAGCCCGCTACCGAGGCTCCTGCTACCGAGGCTCCTGCCACAGAGCAGCCCGCAGCAGAGGCTCCTGCCACAGAGGCACCCGCAGCAGAGTGATCCTCAACCGGTAGCCCTCGCAGCTGATCCCCCATCAGCAAAAAACGAATAAAGATAAATGTCAAAATTCGGAACAAGTAAGAAAATCATTACAGGCTATATCTTGCTGGCTGTTGTCATAGCTATCGCCACTTGGCTGGTCTATGACAACAGCCGCTTGTTTGTGGCTCTTAACAATGCGTCAGAACAGCTGTTGAAACGCAGAGACGTGGTAGACAGCCTTGTGTGCTCGCTGCTTGAGACAAACAATGCCGAACGGTCGGTGTTGCTTGGCGAAGGCAGCGAGTGGCCGCATTTCAACCGGTCGGTAGCAACGTCTGAGCAGAAGGCCAAGCAGCTCAAACCGTTCATTGCCGACCAAGGACAACGCCAACGCATAGACACGCTGGTGGAACTTATACACATGAAACGCGAAAACACAAAGCGCGTAGCACAGCTTATGGCCTTTGACAACCGCGACGCTTTCTACCGAGACAAGGTGCAGGCCTTGCAGAGCGGACGCGACTCGGTGGTCATTCATTCAAAACTGTACGGGCAACACGGTCAAAGGGAAAAGGTGTATGAGATCATTAAAAGCAAACGCGGCTTCTTCCGAAGGCTGGGCGATGCGTTCAGACGACAACATGCCGACACGGTGGGCGTGACCAACATCTTGCACGACACCAAAACCGACAGCACGGCACAAAGAATAAACATTGCCGACTCGGTAGCCAACATCTTGACCGACATACAGAACGAGGAACAAAAACAAAACAGCCGACAACAAGAAAACGTGGCTGCAAGGCTGAACAGGCTGCAAAGGGTTAGCCTGCAACTGTCTCAACGAACGGGGCTGTTGCTCGAACACATACAACGCGAAGAAAAGAACGCGCTGCAAAAAGCCCTCGGTCACGCCACGCAATCGCGACACAAGATGGTGGTGCGCATTGCCATAATAGGTCTGGTGGCCATACTTATTGCTGCCTTGCTCGTGGCATATATCTTGCGCGACATAAAACGTGAAAGCAGAGACCGGCAACGCATCGTTGAAGCGAAAACGGAGACGGAACGCATTATGGCGCAACGCGAACGATTGCTCCTTACCATCACGCACGACATAAAAGCACCGGCAGCATCGATAGCTGGCTTTATCGAACTGCTCAGCGAACAGGTGAGCCGACCGAAAGCGCTCGCCTACATCGACAGCATGCGCCACTCTGCCATACACCTTCAACAGCTTGTTGCCGCCCTGCTCGACTATCACTTGCTCGAAAGCGGAAAAGCGGAACAACATGACGTGAGCTTCGTGCCACAACAGTTGGCAAAAAGCTGTGTGGAAGAGTTCAAGCCAATGGCTGTAGAGAAGGGCCTCGACATAACGCTCGGCACACTGACCACCAACTGTGGCGACCTGTGGCGAAGCGATGCGTTCCGCGTGAAGCAGATCATGAGTAACCTCATCGGCAACGCCGTGAAATATACGGACCGTGGCGGCGTGAAGGTGGAAATAAGAATTTCGCCTCGACAACACCTTATTATATATGTAAGCGACACGGGACGCGGCATGAGCCAAGCCGACTGCCAACGCATCTTCGATGCCTTCACACGTCTGCCCAACGGGCAAGGCAAGGAGGGTGTCGGACTGGGCCTGTCTATCACCCGCGAGGTGGTACAGATGCTCGGCGGCACCATAACCGTGACATCGGAAGAAGGCAAGGGCTCTTGCTTTACCGTGAGCCTGCCTATAAAGAAAGAAGAAAAGAAACAGAAGAAAGACGTTGAAGAAAATGTTGCATCTGTAGAAACAAACAGGTCTTCAACAGAAACAAAAGAAGCGACAACAGAAATAAACATTCTTGCTGTTGATGACGACGCTCTTCAACTTGAGCTTTTCAAGGAGATGGCACAGAAAATTGGCGGAGCAAAACTGAACATCAGCACAACGACATCGGCATCAGAGGCCATTAAGCTTGCAGAAGAGACAAAACCGCAAATAATGTTCACCGACATAGAGATGCCGGAGATGAGCGGCAAGGACATGATCAAACATGTAAAGAACAGCGACATGAGCACCGTTGCCATGACGGCCCATGACCCGAGCATCATGACAAGCCTGAAAAAAGCCGGCTTCTCAACCTGTCTGTTCAAACCGTTCAATGCTGCCACGCTCGCTGCCACACTTGCCCAGATAACACGTCTGCCCCTTTCGGTAAAAGCGGCAGAGCAAAAAGCATCGTTCTTCGCACCTCTCACGGCCTTTGCAGAAGGCGACACTGAGGCAGAGCGGGAGATTCTTACACAAGTGGGCGAATCGATAAAAGAATACAGACAGATGCTTGAGCAAGGTCTGAAACACAACGGTGAAGAGCTACAACGCGACAGCATATCGCGCGCCGCTCACAAAGCCATGCCGCTGCTCACCATGCTGAAACCCGGACAATGTGGCTGGCTTCAGGCCATAACGCCTGAGCACATTAAAGACACATCGGCTGAAAACAGCACGGCGCTGGCCATGCGTTTAGAGAAAGAACTGGAGGAGATAAGCAAAAAATTGAGAGAAGAAGGCATAGAAAACGCATGACATGTTTTTGATGTTTAAAGGCAGAAAAAGCCTGTCATGCAAACCATTGTGCAACTAATAAAAGTAAAAAACTGCAAAAAAATTTGGTGTTAACACACAAAAAAGCTATATTTGCAGCGTGAACATTACAGAAAGTCACAACTACCAGACCTTATTCTAAACAAAAATATTACTACTATGGATGTTGAGAAAATCATTCAAGACCTGGAACGCAGACATCCAGGTGAGCCTGAATACATACAGGCTGTGAGAGAAGTGCTCACCTCAATTGAGGACGTTTACAACAAGCATCCTGAGTTTGAGCGTGCAAAGCTTATCGAACGATTGGTTGAACCCGAACGCATCATAACATTCCGTGTGCCATGGACCGACGACAAGGGCGAGGTGCACGTCAATATAGGATACCGAGTGCAGTTTAACAGCGCCATCGGTCCTTACAAGGGAGGCTTGCGCTTCCACCCGTCGGTGAACCTGTCGATACTTAAATTTCTCGGCTTTGAACAGACATTCAAGAACGCGCTGACCACGCTGCCCATGGGTGGCGGCAAGGGAGGTGCCGACTTCTCTATAAGAGGACGGTCAGACGCAGAAGTGATGCGCTTCTGCCAAGCATACATGACCGAACTGTACAGAAACATCGGTCCTAACGAGGACGTGCCTGCCGGCGACATTGGAGTCGGTGCAAGAGAGATTGGATATCTCTTCGGCATGTATAAGAAGCTCACCCATCGCTGGGAGGGTGTGCTCACAGGTAAAGGACTCGAATGGGGAGGCTCCCGCATACGCCCCGAAGCCACGGGCTACGGAGCTCTCTACTTTGTAAAACAGATGCTCGCCACACGCGGTCTCGACCTCAACGGCAAGACGGTGGCGGTGAGCGGATTCGGAAACGTGGCATGGGGTGCCGTGAAGAAAGCCACAGAGCTGGGTGCCAAGGTGGTGACAATAAGCGGACCCGACGGCTACATCTATGATCCCGATGGCATAAGCGGCGAGAAGATCGACTACATGCTTGAGCTCAGAGCCTCTGGCAACGACATCTGCCAACCTTATGCTGAGGAGTTTCCGAACGCCACATTCTACCCTGGCGAGAAACCATGGGGTCAGAAGGTGGACATTGCGCTAACGTGTGCCACACAGAACGAGCTTGGCGGCGCTGATGCCGACAAGCTTATCGCCAACGGAACGCTTTGCGTTGCCGAGGTGTCGAACATGGGTTGCACGGCAGAGGCCGTGGAAAAGTTTGTGGCAGCACATCAACTCTTTGCGCCGGGGAAGGCCGTCAATGCTGGCGGCGTGGCAACCTCGGGATTGGAAATGACACAGAACTCAATGCGTCTGAACTGGAGCGAGCGAGAGGTGGACGAGAAGCTCCACTACATCATGCACTCCATTCACGAGCAATGCGTTAAGTATGGAACACAGCCTGACGGCTACATCGACTATGTGAAGGGCGCCAACGTGGCGGGCTTCATGAAGGTGGCCAACGCCATGATGGCCCAAGGCATCGTGTAACAAGCTTATGGATTCACTGAAGCCACAACATTGTGCTTCGTGAAGGTCTGTGTCAGAACGTACTCCATGACGACAAGGGCATCGCGACAGATGCTCCGCATGGTTTTAGAAAAAACATAAATATTAATAACGTGAAATTAAAAAAAACGGTATTATTAAGCTTAATCATGATTATGGCTTGCGCCCAACTGGCCGCACAGACACAGAAGGGTAAAGCCTCTTACTATTCGAAACGAGCCACAGGCGCACGCACCAGCAGCGGCGAACGACTTCATCACGACAGTCTGACCTGTGCGCACAAAACTTATCCTTTCGGCACACTGCTGAAAGTGACCAACCCCAACAACGGCAAGGAGGTTGTCGTTAGGGTGACAGACCGTGGACCCCACCGACGCGGACGCATTATCGACCTTTCATGGGGCGCGGCTAAACAGTTAGGCATCCTGACACATGGCGTAGCTATGGTCAAGGTTGAAGTGGTAGACAAAAACAAGATACCATTCAGACCTGAGCCTATGGAGCTGCCTGAAATAGATTTCGAGCTTACTTCTGGTGATCGTTACGCCTCGGCAGAATGGGCAAAAAAAGAAGTGCAGAAGGTGAAGAGAATTAATCATCACAGCACCAGCCCGAACAAAAAAGACGTGCTTATCACAGCTAAGGCAGAAAACCCTGCAGTAGCAAATCGTCCTGCAAGAGCAGAAAGGATAAGATGATAAGATAACCCCAAGAAAAAGCGGACTCTGCACCGCTCCATCCTAACAGAGATGTGAGCACGGTGCCGAGTCCGCTTTTTTTATGTTATGCTAATCAGTTATTAAACTGCATGAGCCACAGGTTGCGCTGCTCAAAGGCAGGATCGTAGGTCTCATAAGAGTTGACATCAAGGATGAGCTGTGTGGGCTTTTCCTTACCTGTGATAGAGGTCCAGTTGGCCAAGCCGAGACCGTTGGGGTTGCCAGTCTTTATGAAGTTGGCGTAATAGTTGATGAACTGGTCTGACACGCGATAGTCTTCAGGCTGCCAGTCATACACGCGGTTGGTGGGCAGCGTGGCCATGGCATATTCGATGTCTGCCGAATGAACAGCTCCCTTGAACACATCGTTTTCAGGAATGGTCATCACCTCGTTCTTCTTGTCAGCACTTTCATCTTTCTTCTGCACGCCGCCAGCCAGACCTGCCACCAAGCCCTTGTCGCGCATCTCAGGACGCGGACGAGTGAAGCAATAACGATAGACGGGCTGTCCAGAGGTCTTGGCGTGGAGATAGCCAAAGAGCCATGTGCCGTAGGCGATAAACTGGTCAGAAGCGAAGTCGACGCCTGACTTTCCCAGCACATCGCGGTCGGTGTTAAGACCATACATCTTCATAGCCTCATCTGTCTTGTCGCCAAAGACAGCCTCAAGCACAGGACGAAGGTTTGCCAGCGTGGGTTCCTTAGCACCGAGATAGGCCTGCGGTGTCATCTCCATGCTGTTACGACCAACAAGCAGAGGCACCTTCTGCTGATGACCGTTAACATAAGCATCGGTAGGATCCTCGGTAAAGAAGTGGCCATCAAGACAATAAGTTGCCAATCCGCCCGTCTGGGTCTTTGCCAGCAGCTCGTCAGCACTCATCTTGCGGGCCTCGGCAATATTTTTCAATCCGATCTTTTTCAGCTGTTCCACACCTTGCTTCTCAGCATCCTTAAGTGAAAGCAAGCGTCGGCCACACACAGCACCCGATGAAGCCATGGCACGAGCAATCATGCCTCGTGTGAGAGGCGACACGAGCAGCGCGCTCACCGACATGGAACCTGCCGACTCGCCAACGATGGTTATCTGCTTCGGATCACCGCCAAAGGCCTCGATGTTTTCATAGACCCACTTAATGGCAGCCGCCTGGTCCATGAAGCCATAGTTGCCTGAACCTTTATAAGATGTTTCCTTCGACAGCTGCGGATGCGAGAAGAAGCCGAAGATGCCCTCACGATAGTTGGCTGTCACAGCCACGATGCCGTGGCGTGCCATCTGTCGACCCGAATAGCGCGGCTCGCTACCCGACCCGGCTATCAGTCCGCCGCCATTAAAGTAGATAACCACGGGCAGGCGGTCGGTCATGGTCTTCGAAGGTGTCCACACGTTCAGGTAGAGACAGTCCTCGCTCTTCTTTTCGGCATCAAAGCCCATGTCGCCGAAGGGATTGCCCTGCATGGGGTCATCACCAAACTTCTTTGCGCTGCGCACACCTTGCCACGCCTGTAGCGGCTGCGGCGCACGCCAACGGTTCTCGCCTACGGGCGGTGCGGCAAAGGGCACACCCTTAAACACGTTAACACCCGACTCACAAACGCCTTCCAACACGCCGTAGCGCGTGGTGGCTTGTGGTCCTTGCTGTGCATGGCCCATCATTGCACACAGCATGCAAGCCATTAAGAACATCAATTTTCTCATTGTTTTTATTTTTGATCTATTTTTTTGTTATTGTTCTACCACAGAGTAATCGACATATTCGCTCTTGCCTCTACCGCGCTCAATCTCATCGACATGCTTCATGACGTTGGCTGGTGGACGCTTGTTCAAAAGTTCATTTTTCATGAAGTCCATATAAGGAGCCACATGCTCGAAGAACATGCGGTAACCCTCGCACAGGTAGTTCTTTCCGGGGTTGCCGTAACGGTCTTTTATGAAACGGTTTTTGGGGCACTCGCCGTTGCACGCAAACAGCCATTTGCACTCGCGGCACTCTTTGGGCAGCGACTGGCTTTTCAGTTTGCTGAACCGCTTTTGCTGGTCGCTATACAGCATCTCGGTGATGGTCTTCTCGCGTATGTTGCCAAGGCGATATTCGGGAAACACGAAATGGTCGCACGAGTAGACATCGCCGTTAAACTCCATCACGCCGGCATGGCCACACTCTTTGGCATAAACGCAGATGCCTGGTGTCTCGCCCACCCAGTTGGCCAGAATGCAATCGAACAGCTCGACGTATGTCTGTCCCACATCATGGCGCACCCACTCGTCGAAGATGGCGCACAGAAAGCGTCCCCACTGCTCTGGCGTCACAGAGAAGTCGGCAAGCGGAGCCTCATCGCTGTCTGTCAGTGTGGCGAGATGCCGTCCGTCATCGTGGTTGACGATGCGCTCCACGATGGGCGTTATCTGGATATACTGGCAGCCGTTGTCTTTAAAGAAATGGTAGAAGTCGAGCGGATAGTCGGCGTTAAAGTCGTTAACCACCGCCATGGCGTTCCATTCAACATTATGCTTATTCAGGAGCTGTATGCCACGCATGACCTTAGTCCACGATGGTGCACCCGAAGCCGTGCGGCGATACTCGTCGTGAAACTCTTGCGGTCCATCTATAGAGACCCCCACAAGCCAATGGTTCTCATGCAGAAACTCGCACCACTCGTCAGTGAGCAGCGTGCCGTTGGTCTGTATGGTGTTGTCGATGCGTCTGCCTGCACCATATTTTTTTTGCAGCTCCACAGCCTTACGGAAGAACGAGAGGGGTCGCATGAGCGTCTCACCGCCATGCCATGTAAAGAGCACCTCGTTCATGGTCTGCGCCTCAATGTATTCTTTCGTAAACTGCTCCAGCATCTCTTCGCTCAGCACCCTTGTCGGCGTGTGCTTATAGAGGTTTGCCTTTTCCAGATAATAACAATATTTGCATCTCAGGTTACATGACGCGCCAACAGGTTTGAGCATCACATAAAGGGGTTTCGCAAACGGATTTATTGTGTTCATAATGTTGTTTTTTTGTTTTTTGGAACTTGTTAAAGGTTTGGTGACGTAAGCGTTGGCATCTGGTTGCCACCTTAGCAAAAGGCGGTAACGCTGCGGTCAGAGAGCGTTTCGCTCTCTCTCATCGCTCCTACCACTTTTTTTTGCCGTCCGTGTTCCACTTATTGAAATCAAAAAAAAACAGCTTATTTGAACAGCTGGGGGATGAAGAGCAGCGAATACTGACGCCAGTTGCTCCACAAATGGCCGCGTGAGCTTTCGTGGAAGACATACTTCAGGCCGTCCTTGTCCATGCGCTCCATGAGCTGCTTGTTGAAAGGCATCAGACGGTCAGCGTCGCCACAAGCGATCCAGTAGAGCTTCGGATTGCTCTGGGCAAGCTTGGCAAGCTTGGCGTCAAGGTTAGCATAAGCCTTTATTTCCTCCATCTTGATATGTGTGAAGTCGACACCTGCCGAGTAGAGGCCAATGTAGTTGAACATCTCGGGATAATTGGCTGAGATCATGAGCGTGTGCATGCCACCACACAAGAACAGACAAACTTGCGCAAGCACGATGAAAAAAGATAAACGCGCTTGCGCAAGTATATAACGAAGCAGACTTACTTTGCAGTCTGAACTTTCTTCTTCGACGTAAGCACCTCAAACTCGGTCACCTTCGAGATGGCGTTGTCGCCTTGAAGCACCGACAGGCAGATGCGCACAGAGCCATCGCCCAGACGCGGACCAGCCTTGAGCATGGCGGTGTAGCGGATGCCGGCACCTGGCATAAGGCGTTCCACATGCATGCCGGGAGAGATGAAAATCTGCTTGTTGCCCGTGGCCTCAACCACAGAGGGCTGAATGTCGTAGAGCGGACGCTGCCCTGTGTTGTAGATTTCGAAGATCACCTTACACAGCTCGCCACGACTTATCACCTTGTCTTGGTTGTCGTCAACCACACGCGCGTTCCTTATTTCTATATGCGGCATGTAAGTCATGCCCTCTGTGAGCTGCTCCACGCTCGAGGTGGCAGGCAACGAGGTGGTGGGCTGTTGAGCGGTGTAAGAGCCGGTGTAGTCGGACGAATGGAAATTGTAAACATCAGTCTCGCTGCCCTTAGACCCATACTCGCCGTTGCCCTCGTCAAACGTTATGCGGTCATCGCCTGGCTGACCATTATAACCATTGTTGGTCTGACCGTTGCTCTGCGGGCAATAGCCGCCTTGAGAGCTGTAACCGCCTTGATTGTCATAAGCGTTGTTTTTCTGGTTGTGGCGTCGTGCCGCACGGTCAGCCTTGTCGCGCTGATATTGGTCATAGTCGGCTTGCCTCTGCTGGTCGGCCTGGTTGCCGATGGCACCGCCTATCACCGCTCCCGTGGCCATGCCCACTATGGTGCCCACATCGCTTCCGCGTGGTCCACCGCTTATGCCTCCTATTGCGGAGCCGAGAATGGACCCTAAAGAAGCGCCCGTGTAAGCGCCTGATCCTGCATAGGTTCCACAGCCTGTGACCGTAAGCACGGCACACATGGCAAGAATTGCTGTTTTTTTCATATCCTTATCCTTTCTTTCCTTTTTATACCTTTCCTGTTTTTCTGTCTTGTCGAAACGTCTGCTTAGACGATGTTGTTCTCTGCTGCAAATTTATCTCTTTTTTGCGACAATGCAAAACGAAAGGAATGAAAACCAAGACGAGGCAATGAGTTTTTTCTCTATTGGAGCATTTTTTAAGCTATTTAAAACAAAGCAAGCATCTATAATTAAGACAACAAGCATAACACATGAAGAAAAACGAGCGTCCAACATTAAGAAAACAAGCAAACAGCGTTAAGAAAACAAACGCTTACCATTTAAAGAAACAAGCACCTCCACATAGAAATGGAAGGTGCTTTATTGGATGATAGAAACCATTAAAATGGAATCATTAAAATCAATGGGTTTCGCCATGGTGAGCCGTTGTCTGTAGGAGCAGGAGCGTGCGTTTGTCGCGCTTGCCGTCGAACCACCGGTCAAGACATTGTGCAAAGATGTCGTTGGGCGACACCGAGTCGAAGAGAGTGAGCGACGAGAACGTCTTCTGAGCGTCGATGCTTCCGAGCACCTCACGCGCCGACCTGTGCTTGTCGGCCTGCTCCAAGAGCACGGCACACACGTTGCGCAACCGCTCTCCCAACACCTCATGTGCGAGATAAGCCTCTGCCTCATGGCTACACGATATGCCGTAATAGTTTGATTTGTAGCTGTGTCCCAACCCTCGCATCTGTGGCAGCACGAACCAGATCCAGTGGCTGCGTTTGCGTCCCGCTGCCAACTCCTTTACAGCGACATCGTAACTGTTCCATGTGTTCTGTGCTGTTACGAAACGCTGCAAGCCAAACTCATCGTTTTTATCAGCCACGCCCTCCTGCTTTTCCAGTTGCTTGCTGAGAACCGACTCTCCTAAATTCTGCAGATACTTGCCTGCTTTTTTCAAAATAGATGCTGCCATATCGATTAGTTGTTTTAAGTTATCATCTCAATGGCAAATATACAAAAAAATCGGTTTGGTTGTTGCTTGGGTAGGCATAAAAAAGTTGTTAATCTTTTTTTTAACAAAAAAAAAGCGGCTGTCTTAAGAACCTCACGATAAAAAGGTCTTTAAGACAGCCGCGTTTTTTATATCAGCTGTTTATTAGCTCAAAGAGAATATTAGCTCAAAGAGAATATTAGCTCAAAAAAATATCTGTTCAAAAGAGCATCAGCAGAAGCGTTTACTTGTTGATGCTGACCTTCATGCTCTGCACCTTGCCGTTAGCCTTGAAGCTTACGACATAAGCACCACGCTGAAGCTGCGATGTGCTGATGCTTCCATCGGCTGCAAACACGCCGTCAGCCACCTTGCGTCCTGCGAGGTCGTAAACCTGATAGGTTGTGCCTGCGAGGTTGGCAACAGTTGTGGCAGAGATGCCAGAAGCCTGGGTGTCGGTCATGAAGAATGTCACGCTCGATTTCTCTCTCAGATAGTCGAGATGGCCGCTCTGTGTGAAGTCGAACCAACCCGGTGTTTCATAGTTGAACCACTCATAAGCAGCTTTGCTTTGGTCTTTGCTGTCATAAGCCTTAAACGTGACACGGCTATACTTCTCGGCGTTGATGACGGTGAGCACAGCGAGGTTCTGACCCTTCTTATATGTGAACGGCTGAGAAAGAGTGATGGCCAGCTCAGCAGCTGTCTGCTTGGCAATGTTTACCGTTCCGTCATACACGAGCTTGCAGTCGCTCTCTGCAATCCATCCATCAGTGTTGTTGGTGCGGTCGGTGTTGGCCATGTACACTCTCACGGGCACATCCTTAGCATCCTCATCCGTAACCTCCATAGCGTTATAAGGCCATGCCACCTTCACGATGTTCTGGTCGTCAGCTACACCCATCTCGTCGGCTGTATAGATATTCTGTGCGGCAGCATACTGCCATGCGAAAGCAAATGGAGTGGTCACCGCCTTCAGCTTGGCATCCAATCCCACACTCACGGTCTTGCCTGTGAACGGCGGGCGAACACCAATCATCAGCGCGTCAGTGGTGTCATCCTCAGCCCACTCGTCGGCAACACCTGTTGGGGCAACCTCTGCCTTGATGGCTGTTGTGGTTGTTGTGGTAGGTTTCCATGCAATCTGCACATCGATATCCTCGCCGCTCTTTATCGTTGTCTCGGCAAAAGTTTTTGTTGCGAGCTCGGCACCATCCTGATCCTTGAGCTTCACGCTGAAGCCCTTGACATCGTCTGTTCCCTCGTTAGCCACCTTCACGGTGTAAACGCTCTCTTCGCCCTGCACCGGATTCACGCTACCTGTCAGCTCCTTAGCAGCGAGGTTCACGTTTTCAGCCTCACGAACGGTGAGGCGATAGAGATACAACCAGTCGGCACGAACAGGCGACATGGCGTGGAGAGCGATGTTGAATGTTCCCGACTCTTTAGCCTTGAACGGAATGCTGTAACGCTTCACCTTCTTTGTCTCGACCGCAAACAAGGTACCGATCTGCTGCACAGTAGCCTCAGGATCAAGATCCTTTGTCAAGAACAGCTCCACCTTGTCGTTGCCGTAAGCAATGTAATCGAAGTCGAGGATATAAGTAACATCCTTCTCAAACGACATGTAATAGCCCATGAGCCAGTCGTTGCTCACAGCGATGCCCAACGGGCGGTGTCCCATGGCGTTTCCGTTTTGTGTTTCTGTCCATTCCCATCCTGCTTCAGCATCTTTGCTGTTGTCGTTGAGAATGGTCCACGAGTTGTCTGGATCAGCGGCTTTGAAGTCGAAGATAGCAGGAAAGGTCTTCACAGGACCGTATGCATGCTCCTCTGTCTCCACAGCCTCGCTTTCTCCATCGACGTTCACAGCCTTCACCGTGTAGGTGTAAAGAAGCGCTTTTGTCACCTCATCGGTCACGGTTGTGGCCTTGAGATTCGTTGCTACCACCTTGCCGTCAGAACGTGTCACGGTGTAAGAGAGCGACGACATGTCAACATATCCTCCCTGCGGACCCACCTTAGGTTGGTTCCAAGAGAGCGTCACATGAATGTTGTCGTTAGTGCTGGCCTTAAGGTCTGTCACAGCAGCGGGGATGTCGTGTCCGACAAACTTAAAGTCTTTAGCCTCGGCACCATCGCCCACCTCGTTCACAACGACCATGGTGTAATGGTGCACAGCACCCTTCACGTTGCCCAGCTCATCAACATACTGTGCTGCCTCTCCGGGCTTGACACCAGTAAATGTCTTTATAGGCTTGTGGTCGCGGAAGAGCTGTGCCGAAGAGATGGCAGAAAGCGGCAGACCGTCAAACGTTTTTGTTGGGTATGTCCACGAGAGCGTAGCCTTTGTCGCTCCATTTTCGCCAGGCACAACGGTGAAATTGCTCACAGCGGCAGGTGTGCCGGGAGCCGATGCAGAGAAGGGAATGTAGAGACCGGCGATCTGAGGCAGGTTACCCACGGTAGCCACCTTTGTTGCGGCACCGGTGTTTAGGTCTACCGTAGCAATGCAGTCGTCGTTGCCTGTACCCTCAATAAGGTTTGCGGCCCAATAGAGCGTGCCGTCAGTGTGGTCAAACTCCATGCTCTGATAGTAGCTGGGCTTCCAGCCTGTAGGGCCCACAACCTCCACAGTACATTCGTTCTTGTCGATCTTGCACAGGTCGCCGTCGTAAGAGATGCCATAGAGCTGTCCTTCATAGGTGCAAGCCAAGGTGAAGAACGGGCGGTCGAGCTTGCCCACGGGCGTGCTCTCGGCTGTGTTGAGGTCCACGGTGTAGAGAGCGCTCACCTCGTTGTTGCTGTTAATCGAGATGGCGTACATCTTCTTTGAAGAATAGTCGTATGCCATATCGTTGATGTGACGGGAATATTTCGAGAGCGGACCAACGCTCTTCAGATCGTCGCCCTCGATGTCATAACGCACGAGCTCCACGGGCACCATCGCTTCCGATTCCGGGTCGGTCTGTGTCACCGCAGCATAATAATAGCCGTCGGCATAGGCACCTGCCGTCACGTCGTGCTCGCTGTCCACAAGGTCTGTCACCTTGGTAAAGGTTGCACCGTCGGTGAACGGGAAACGAGTGAACGTGTTTTGAAGATAATACTGCGTGTAGTCGAATCCCACAACGCCATAGGCATACTTCTCCTGCCCGTTGACCTTCATTATCTTTACGGGTTCCGCCTTTCTATGAGCCGCGCGGTCACCAACCGGACGGCGCGTGTTCTTTTGCGCCATAAGCGGAAGGGCGCACAGCAGCATGGTGAGAGCGAGGCTCGCCCATCTGTGAAAAGTAGTTTTGTTATTCATACACTATGTTTATTTTGATTTTTTCAGCATTTCTATAGATCTTCTTTGTCAATGTTCATAGATCTTCTTTTCTCGACATTTCGTCTGTCGCTTCATCTTTTGGGCACTTTGGTTACATTTCTGCTTTATTTTTTGGGGGCCAAGCATCATTTTTCAAGGTGTCCCAACTTCTGTTTTTTAGGATTTTTTTGCTTCTGTTGCTTCAAGGAACAAGCTGTGCGCTACATTAAAAATAGTGACATTTATGCCTTTATCCGCGACAAAAGTATAAAAATTAAATCAACTACGCAATATTTTGTTAATTTATTTTAGAAAATATACATCATTTTATTAACTCAGGCATCAAAACGTCAGTTTTCTTATGCTTTTCGACCGCAAATGAAAGAAAACTTATACTTTTTTGATAAAAAGCAGAATAAAGTTGGAAAGTATAAGAAATTTTAGTACTTTTGTCAACTGAAACAAAAACATGTTCTAAAACATTTTTTAACAGTTTAAAATTTACATTAAAACAAAACATATAAAGCATAAAAAAAGTTTACATCTTATCAGCGTTGCTGTCACTTGCCACCTGCTTCACAGCAAAGGCAGACAACGGCAAGGCCCTTGAGGTCTACACCGTCTTTGGCAAGCTTGCAGGCAAGGCTGTGGCTAAGGCGGCAAGGCTACCGTCAACGCTGCATCGCTCACCAACGGTGTGTATGTCATCAAGGCTGAAGGTCAGGCTTTGAAGATGATAAAAAAAAATAAAGGTTCTATTTCATAGCACCTTTTCTCGCCATGGCAAAGCTCAAGCAAGCTTGGCTCTGCTCATCTGGCTTAACGAAAACGTTCCAAATCACACATTATCATATTAGAGGAACGCGAATATTAGGAAACACGAATCCGTAGACGGAAACAAGAGCGAGGTGCGTGCCGTGTTCGCAAAGCAGGAGGATGACGGCATTGCCTTCTACATCACATGTTTTTAAAAAAAGAACAAGCGCGAAGCGCGATGTAAACAATAATCTTTGCGTAAGATCAATAACTAAAAAAACTCGTTGCATATCCTCATGTTGGCATGCAACGAGTTTTTGTTTAAAACCATAACTATCATGAGCATCATCCGATTCATAAAAAACTGGACGCTTCCTGTAGCAATAGCCACAGGTTCAGCCCTTTACCTCCTGTTTGCCTTCGTGCCGGCCCTTGACGCGGCGGGCCTCTTCTTCAAGCCCGTCATGGCATCGTTGCTCCCCATCTTCATGTTCTTCACCCTGTTTGTGGTGTTCTGCAAGGTCGACTTCAAGAAGCTGCGCCCCGTCAGGTGGCACCTATGGCTCAGCCTCTTCCAGATCATGACGGTGCTGGTGCTCACCTGGCTCGTAATAGGTTTCAAGCTCACAGGCGACAGCCTGGTGCTCGTCGAAGCCATGCTCGTGTGCGTCATCGGCCCGTGCGCCTCGGCAGCCCCCGTGGTGACGCAGAAGCTCGGCGGCAACCTGGAGCAGATGACAACCTACACCTTCCTCTCCAACTTCATCACCGCCCTTTTCGTGCCCGTCTGCTTTCCCCTCATCGACAAGGCAGCCGATGTGTCGTTCTTCACAGCCTTCACCTTAATATTATATAAGGTGGCGACAGTGCTCGTCGCCCCCATGGCTCTCGCCTGGGCCGTCAAGCACCTCACACCCCGTTTTCACCGTTGGATCGTGGGCATCAAGGACCTGTCCTACTATTCCTGGGCGGCCTCCCTTCTCATCGTCAGCGGCACCACCATCTGCAACATTGTCCATGCCGACACATCGGTGTGGCTGCTCTGCGTCATCGCGTTGATGGGTCTTCTGCTCTGCATCATGCAGTTTGGTGCCGGCCGCTTCATCGGCCATTATTTCGGTGCCACGGTTAACGCTGGTCAGGGCCTGGGCCAGAAGAACACGGCGTTCGCCATCTGGATAGCCTCTGCCTACCTGAACCCGTTGTCTACGGTGGGTCCCGGCTGCTACATTTTGTGGCAGAACATCATCAACAGCGTTGAGATATGGCAAAGCAGAAAGCAGGGCAACGAGTATGCAAGTTAAAGGAGGTGAACGAAAATCAGTAATTTAACGCATCGTTTTGGCGAATGAATTATTATTATTAATTTTGCAGCCAAACAGCTTTTCTATGAACAGAACATTCCATCGCCGTGTAACCCTGCAAGACATCGCCGCCATAGCGTTGCATGCCATCTGTGCCTTTGCTTGCTTCTGGCAGCACACAGGCGCATGGGCCATCATCGGCGCATGCCTTGCCATGACAGCCCTGGTCGCCATTGAACGCGCCATCCACACCACATACGTCATAACCGACGAAGGCACCCTCCACATAGACAAAGGTCGCCTGTCGCGCCCACTGGTCATCGACATTGCCAAGATCGAAGAGGTGTCCGTGACAAAAGCCTCCTTCCTGCGCCCCACCCATGTGGCTCTTCTGACAGGCAGTAACGATTGGCTCACCCTGTTGCCCGACAACAACGAGGCGTTCATAAACGAAATAAACAAAAAAAGAGGAATAGATAAAAGCCTCTGAAGAACGGTGAAGCGGTAAAGAAAGAGGCGAAAGAAAACCTCTGAAGAACGGTGAAGCGATAAAAAAGAAACAAAGGAAGAGCCTCTGAAGAACGGTAAAGCAACAAAAGAAGAGGCAAAAGAAAGCCTCCCACAAACCGATAGATAAAAAAATGAGAGAGAAGCCCAGCGCCTCTTGCTGTTTAACAAAACGATGATGAAACATTTAACCATACTTTTTTTGGCCTTGTTGTCCATGCTCATGCCCGCAACGGCACAAGAGGTGGTCGACAGGGACGACCAGTCGGCTGTTGCCGACAGCGCAGCCTTAAACGACGTCCACCAAGAGGGCAACGGCCAAGACTGGGTGCAGACCTTGCGTCTGAACCTCGACCACCTGCTCGCAAGCAACATGTTCAAGACCTCACAGGTAGGCATGATGGTCTACGACCTCACCGCCGACTCGGTGCTCTACGCCCACAACGAGCGCCAGCTCATGCGCCCCGCCTCGACCATGAAGGTCATCACCGCCGTCACCGCCCTCGACCGTCTGGGCGGCGCCCACCAGTTCAGCACCGACCTCTGCTACAAAGGCACGATCGAAAACAACACGCTCACAGGCACCATCTACTGTGTCGGCGGCTTCGACCCCCGTTTCAACTCTGACGACATGCGTGCCTTCGCCGAGTCGATACACAAGATGGGTGTCGACACCATTCGCGGCAAGATCATTGCCGACAAGAGCATGAAAGACGACAAGACCTATGGCGAGGGATGGTGCTGGGACGACGACAACCCCACGCTCTCACCCCTTCTCATCAGCAGAAAAGACATCTTCCTGTCGCGCTTCGTGAAGCGTCTGAACGACATGGGCATCGTGGTTGAAGCCGAGCTCGACGAGGGCATAAAGCCCGGCGATGCCTTCTGCATCTGCCACCGTTTCCACACCATGGACCAGGTGTTGCTGCGCATGCTCAAGGAGAGCGACAACCTCTACGCCGAAGCGATGTTCTACCAGTTGGCTGCCAGCTCGGGCGCCCGTTCCGCCACCGCCAAGCAGGCGCGTGCCATCGTCATGAACCTTGTGCGCAAGCTCGGCCTCAACCCCAACAGCTACCGCTTTGCCGACGGCTCGGGCCTGTCACTTTACAATTATGTCACGGCAGAACTTGAGGTGGCCATGCTCCGTTACGCCTACAAGAACAGCAACATCATGCTTCACCTCAAGCCCGCGCTACCCATAGCAGGCACCGACGGCACCATAAAGTCGCGCATGCGTGGACCCTTCACCAACGACAACGTGCGTGCCAAGACGGGAACGCTCACGGGTGTCAGCTCGCTCGCCGGCTTCTGCACCGCCGCCAACGGCCACCAGCTGGCCTTCTCCATCATCAACAACGGCTTGCGACACACCAACAACGCCCACGCCTTCCAAGACAAGGTGTGCACCGAGCTGTGCCGCCCCAACTAATCACCGCAACCCGCAAAGCACATGAATTCTTCACTCTTCACTCTTCACTCTTCACTTTCCTCCCCTGCTGCCGACCGCACGCTTGTGCTCGACACCGTCCGCGACATGGTAGAAGGCTTGATCTCCATGACCGGCCTGCAGGGCAGCTCCGTCCATGTCGTACGTCACGTCCTCATGGTCATCGTGGCGGTGCTCATAGCCATCCTTGCCGAGGCGTTGTGCCGCAAGGTACTGCTGCCGCTGGTCATGAAGTTGACGAGCCACACCAATGCCAAGTGGGACGACATCGTGTTCAACCGCACGGTGCTCCTGTCGGCGTGCCACATCGTGCCCGCAATCGTGGTGTGGCTTCTCCTGCCGCTCGTCTTCTACCAATACCATTTCGTTGAAGAGTTTCTCGCCCGCCTCACCGCCATCTACATAACCGTCATGACGGCCCGTCTGGTCCTTGCCTTCATCGACGCCTTCAAGAACCTCGACACCAGCGCCAAGCGCTCCTCAGCACAGCAATATTTCCATTCGCTGTGTGGCGTTCTCAAGATTGTCGTGGTGTTCATAAGCACCGTCGTGGCCATAGGCATCATCATCAACCGCAGCCCGCTGAGCCTGTTAGCCGGACTGGGTGCCACCTCTGCCGTCATGATGCTTGTGTTCAAGGACACCATCACGGGTCTTGTGGCTGGCGTGCGCCTGACGAGCAACAACATGCTTCACAAGGGCGACTGGATAACCTTCGACAAGGCTGGCGTGAACGGTGTGGTTGAAGAGATGTCGCTCACCACGGTCAAGGTGCGCAACTTCGACAACACCTTCGTCACCGTGTCGCCGACGACGCTCGTGCAAGAGTCGTTCCAAAACTGGAAGGGCATGCAGCAGAGCGGTGGCCGACGGGTTAAGCGCATGGTGTTTTTCGATTTCCACAGCATACGCCCCCTCGATGCCGCGCTTCGCCAGCAGCTCCTCGACAACAAGTTTTTCACGGCCAAGGAGCTTGACGCAAGTCCAGCGATAAACATCAGTCTGTTCCGCCGTTACATGGAGAAATATCTGCGCACGCTGCCCTACGTCAACCAGGACATGACGCTCATGGTCCGGCAGCTGGAGGCCACCAACGCGGGCCTGCCCATCGAGTTCTATTTTTTCCTGAAAGAAAAGACATGGGTTGAGTATGAGCATCAGCTTGCCGACATCATGGATGCCATCTATGCCCTCACCCCTTTGTTCGGAATGAAAATTTACCAGCAATATCCTGAACAATAGAAACGCTGGGGGATTGCCGGGATGTTATTGGGGTTTGGCAAGCGCATAACAAGCAATTTCAAGCAGATGTTATCTCAAGCGATTATTATCTCAAGCAAGCGCCTGGGTGTAGCAAATCTCAAGAAGGCGTCGCCGAAGGCGGCGAATATCCATAACCGCTGGTGAAGAGAGCGAAGCGAAC
>ERZ791573.611-NODE-611-length-19244-cov-19.753661_pt1 | contig 19244 bp, 13 predicted proteins | sample MGYA00509971_ERZ791573 | MGnify/ENA primary metagenome ERZ791573 (study PRJEB30046, sample SAMN00791921) | human gut metagenome | study: EMG produced TPA metagenomics assembly of the A metagenome-wide association study of gut microbiota in type 2...
TCGCCGCCTTCGGCGACGCTCGCTTGAGATAATTTCCATTTATTAAATGCGAAAGTTCAATAAAATAAAACATAAAACGGCCTAATGACCGATTCTGGTTTAATTGTCGTCTTGGTCATCTGCCGGTGGAGTAAGGGCGGCAACCTCGTCAATGTCGATGAGCTGCGGCAGCGGGTTCTTGTCGCTCTGCTTGGCTCCGAGCTTTTGGAGCTTGGCACAGGTCTGCAGGATGCTTTGGCCGCTGGGCTGAAGCTTGCGCTCGGCATCGTCGTAGGCTGTTGTGGCTGTCTTTAGTGCCTTGCCTATGGCGGTGTATTTTTTCATGAATTGTCCCACGCGGTCAAGCATTTCGTTTGCCAGACGGTAGACCTGCTCGTGGTTCTCGGCTTGGCGTATCTGGGTCCATGTGAGCGAGATGATGCGCAGGGCAGCGAAGAGCGTCTGCTCATCGGCAATGAACACGTTCTGTTCCATGGCCTTGCGCCACAGGTCGGGTTGGGCGTTGAGGGCTGTCCAGAGAGCGCCTGTGTGGGGGACGAACATGATGACGTAGTCCATGCGCACCTTGGGTGGCTGGACGTATGCCGAATAGTCTTTTGTCGAGAGCTCTTTGACGTGCTTCTGCAAGCTGTCGATGTGGGTCTTGAGGAACCGCTGGCGGTCGGCCTCGTTGTCGGCGTTGGCATAGTCGAGGAAGGCGGTGAGCGACACCTTCGAGTCGATGATCACCTCGCGTCGCTGGTCAAGATGCAGGATGACGTCGGGGCGCAGCGTTGCGCCATCGTCGGTATGCACCGTGTTGCCCTGCGCGTCGCGTATGACGGCCTGGGTGTCGTAGTGGATGCCGCGCACCAGACCCTGTGAGGTGAGCAACTCGTCGAGCACAGCCTCGCCCCAGTCGCCTTGCACCTTGCTGCCATGTTTCAGGGCGTTGGCAAGCTCCTCGGCACTCTTCTTGGCTGCCATGGCCTGTTGCATGCTTCGCTCAATGTTGTCTTTGAGCACGCTGCTCATCTCCGTCTGTTTGAGCGTGGTGTCGGCCATGGTCTGCTTCATCTTGTCAATGGTCTCGCGCAGAGGGTTGACAATCTGTCCGAGCTGCTGGTTGCTTGAGTCGGCAAACTCTTTCTGACGGTCTTTCAGCATGTCGGCAGTGGCGTTCTTCATCTGCTCGCTCATGCGGGCCATGGTTTCGTTGAAGCGCTGCTCCTGACCTTTCATGATGTCGTTCCACGCCGCATCTTTCTCGGCGAGGGCCTTTTGCTGTTGTGCCTCTGCTTCGGCCTTTGTCTTGGCAAGCAGATCGCTTGCTTCTTTCTTTGTGGCCTCAAGCTGTTCGCTTGCCTCCTTCTTTACGGCCTCAAGCTGCTGCTGTGCCTCTGCCTTGGTTTTGGCAAGCTGTTCGCTTGCTTCTTTCTTTGTGGCCTCCAGCTGCTGCTGCGCTTCAGCCTTGGTTGCCTCAAGACGTTCGCTTGCTTCTTTCTTTGCGATGTCGAGTTGTTGTTGAGCTTCGGCTTTGGCGTTGTTCATGTTCTGCTGTGCCTCGGCCTTGGCGCTTTCCAGTCGGCGTTCGGCCTCCTCCTTTACAGCCGCCAGCTGTCTTTGCGCCTCGTCTTTTATCTCGTCGGCCTGTTTTGTGAGCATCTCGTTTTTGGTGATGAGAGCTTGTTGACGGCTTTTCTGTGCAAGCCAACCAATGATGCAGCCCACGATGAGGGCCGCAATGCTTATTGCTATTTCCATGAAACGGTTCGTTTGTTTTGTTTAGAATGTGGTTTCCATATGCAGATATGGTTTCTTTATGCAAAAGTAAGCATTATTTTCCAACTAATGTGCTTCGATGCTTACATTTTATTCTTTTTGAACGTTCGTTAATGACAAATTGTAAATTTTCTCAATTCTGAAAACATAAAAATGGGCGTGTTATGATTGATTGTCGATGGAAACGTGTAAATTTGCAATTCGAAAACAGACACAAACGGCAACAAACGAAAAGCAACGAAAGAAAACGAGATAACAATAAGAGAAATAACAGAACAAAATAAAAAAAACAATTTAATAAAAGAACAATATGAAGAAAATTAGAGCTGCCGTAGTGGGTTACGGCAACATTGGCCGCTACGCCCTTGAGGCTCTTGAGGCTGCCAACGATTTTGAGGTGGCTGGCATAGTGCGCCGTCACGGTGCAGAGAACAAGCCCGCAGAGCTGGAGCAGTATGAGGTGGTGAAGGACATTCGTGAGTTGAAGGATGTTGATGTGGCCATTCTTGCTACACCGTCACGTTCTTGCGAGGAGTATGCAAAGCAGATCCTGCCTCTTGGCATCAACACTGTTGATAGCTTCGACATTCACACTTCTATCGTCGACTATCGCCGCACCTTGCAGCCTATATGCAAGGAGCACGGAGCCGTGGCTGTCATTGCTGCCGGATGGGATCCGGGATCAGACAGCATCGTGCGCAGCCTGATGCAGAGCCTTGCACCCAAGGGCTTGAGCTACACCAACTTCGGTCCCGGCATGTCGATGGGACACAGCGTGTGCGTGCGCTCCAAGGAGGGCGTTAAGAACGCTCTCTCGATGACCATTCCAAAGGGCGAGGGCTTGCACCGCCGCATGGTGTATGTGGAGCTTGAGGACGGCGCAAAGCTTGAGGAGGTGACGGCTGCTATAAAGGCCGATCCTTATTTCGCCAACGACGAGACTCATGTGTTTGCTGTGTCTTCTGTTGATGCTGTGCGCGACATGGGCCACGGCGTGAACCTCGTGCGTAAGGGTGTGAGCGGAAAGACACAGAACCAGCGTCTGGAGTTTAACATGAGCATCAACAACCCGGCCCTCACAGGTCAGGTGCTTGTGAACGTGGCTCGTGCTTCAATGAACCAGCAATCCGGCTGCTACACCATGGTCGAGATTCCTGTTATCGACATGCTCGAAGGCGACCGCGAGGAGCTGATCGCTCATCTGGTGTAAGGACCGGTCGACAGACAAGAACAAGATAAGAACAAGACAAGAACAAGATAAGGAAAGGCAACAACCGATGCTCTTTTGTAAAGCTACGGTTGCTGCCTTTTTTTGCACACCTACTTGTTTCAAAAATCTTAATCACAAATTTCAAAAAACTTAATCACAAAATTTTGCCGTTTAATCATCTTAGAGCTACAAACAACCACAAAATAATGCCGTTTAATCAATTGGACGAAAATGGCTATTTGCACAATTGGCTTTTTCTTCGTAACTTTGAAATCAGATAACAGATATCTAAACCCATCAATAGAACAAAACAATCTAATATGGCAACGGACAACAACATGACAAGCGCACTGCCTGACGGCACATTGCTGCGCAGCGCCACTACAACATACAAGATTGTAAGAACGTTAGGACAAGGCTCTTTCGGAATAACGTATCTTGCAGAGATGAACAATGACGGCACGGCAAACGCGTCAACGGCGGCTGTCTACGTCACGGTGAAAGAGTTCTTTATGAGCAAAATTAACGGACGTAAGGGAACAGCCGTGACAAACAGCGATGCTGAAGGCTTTTTCGATTATTACAAAAAGCGCTTTATCAAGGAGGCACAGAACCTGAAGAGCCTTAACCATGAGCATATAGTGAAGGTGGCGGAAGCGTTTGAGTGTAACGGAACGGCTTATTATGCCATGGAATATATTGACGGCGAAACACTCAGTGGCCTAATCAGCCGCAAGGGGCGCTTGAGGGAACAAGAGGCTATCGACATAACGCTACAGGTGGCTGATGCTCTAAGCTATATGCACAACCGCAAGATGTTGCATCTTGACCTCAAACCGTCGAACATCATGATGCGCAACGGGGAGGCTGTGCTCATCGACTTTGGACTGTCAAAGCAGTTTAACCAAAGTGGGGAGCCAGAATCGAGCACCACCATTGGGCTCGGCACGCCGGGATATGCTCCTATAGAACAGGCAAACTATCATGAGCACAGCGGACTGCCCGCAACGCTTGACATCTATGCCCTCGGTGCCACGATGATGAAGATGCTGACAGGCGTTCCTGAGATGCCAACGGCTTCAGATATCTTGAACGATGGCTTCCCGTTCGGTTTGTTCGCTCAGGCTGGCGTCAGTGAAAAGACAACTGCTGTCGTGAATAAAGCAATGGCACCGATGAGCAAGGCACGTTACCAAACGGTGGCTGAACTGGCACAGGCTCTATCTGGCAAAACGGGAAAAGACAACGAAGAAACGGAGATAAAAACCAATGAAAAGAAAACAAGCTTCGGACAAATTGTCTCCACTCTGCTGACAATTGTGATATGCATCGTAATAGGAGCGCTCGTCTTGAATTACGCAATCAGTTCATGTCATTAAGACTTCAAATAAGAAAATATTATTAATCATTTAAAAACGTTTTAATTATGGAGAATAACAACAATCCACTCATGACACTGCTGGTAGGCGCTATTGCAGCAGTGGTTGTCGCCCTTATATGGGCAGGTCTTTCAATTTGGATGGAAAGCGAATATGCCGCAATAATGGCTTTAGGCATGGCCTTAATAGGCGGTGCTGTGAGGATGACAGTTCCCGAGAAATCGGTGCTCGGCGCAATAGTGGCTTTGGTGCTGTGTCCTGCCGCCGTAGCGGTTTATAGCATTATGCTTGAGAGTTTCGGATATGAATATTCTGATGGCGACACGACGAAATATGTGTGGCTGATATTTGGCGCTATTGCAGGAGCGTATATTGGTTACAACAAGAAAGAAAACAACTGAACTTTCGCAAGTGCATAATAAACACATTTTCAATTAATTATCATCTCTGGAAAGCGTCGCCAAAGGCGGCGAATATCCATAACCGCAGGTTGAGCTGCCGAAGGCAGCGAAGCCTGCGGTTCAAAGAATGATGGTAAAATCGTCCTCGAAGAGGGCGAACATATGGAATATTTGCATAATTTGCTTGTGTTCGCCCTCTTCGAGGACGTTATGTTAACTTGCTGTGAAACCGCAGGTTACGTTCGCTTCGCTCTCTTCACCAGCGGTTATGGATATTCGCCGCCTTCGGCGACGCTCTGCAAGCGACAAAGTCGAGCGTGGCGATGTTCGCTTGAGATAAATGCTCATAACATTCATAAGAAACTTTCCTCCATTTTTTCCACCATATCTTCCTTCATCTCTATCCATTCCCTCTCTCAACCTCCTAATGTTTTCCGTAGTTTTGCCTGTTGTTCTTTAAGAAAGGTGTTGGGAAGTGCGTTGTTATAACCTTATTTCTTTTATCTTTGTGAAATGATAGCCTAAAATCGTTCTAAAAACGTTCTGAAACCGTCCCAAAATCGTTTTGAACCCATTCTGAAAAAATCAGAAACGGGAAATCAGAAACGGAAAATCAGAAATGGGGAAACTTGAAACGGAAGATTAGAAACGGGGAAACTTGAAACGGAAAACCTGAAACGGGAAAATCTTCGGGGAAAACTGGAAAACAGAAAAGAAGAAAAATACTAACAAATTAAAGAATATGAAAAGTTTTGTTCATGCATTGAAACTCATCGGGGTCTATTTCCTGATGTATTGTGTGTTTGTGGCCCTCTCAGCCCTTGTCGTTCCCTTGGAAAAGCTTCAGGGCACCCAGAGCAGTGAGCCTGGCCAGGCGGAAGATGCGGCGAAGCGTGAGTCCTCCACCGTCATGCCCACCGTCACGCTGTGGATCTCTGGCGACTCGCCCTTTTCAAGCGGTCCTTCAAAGTGCATCAACGGCACGATGTATGTCTATGCCGACCGCGACATGGCGGTCTATGTGAGCAGTGGCAACGACGACCTGCCCGCCGACGGCTCGGCCGTCAGGGTCTACCAGCTCACAAAGGCTCAGGGCAAGAAGGTGCTGGCACCTGCAGCGCTTGGCGAACGCAACGCCGCCGACGGCACCATGACGTTTGGAGGCGAGAACCGCCGCAGCACAGCCCTCTTCTTCGACAGCTACAACGACAAGAAGGTGTATGAATATTCAGCGGGCATAATGACCGAATATGCCGACATGCGCGTCGTCGAGAACCGCCCCTGCGACCTCGTCAGCGACAGCGAGCTGGCCACCGTGGCACACATGATCACGCCCGCCGGCATGGAGGAGCAGAAGGCGCAGCAAGAGGTTATGGAGCAGACCAGGCTGCAGGAGCAGCGAGAAAACTCGCGCTATGGCACCGAGGTGCTCGTTGGCATGCTTGTTCTCGTGGCCGCCATGTTCTTCCTCTTTATAGCTGTGAAAAACAGCATCGAAGATGCCGAATACGACATCCGCCGCAACCCCATCGTCTACGACTCGTCCGACGACGGTAGCCAGATGACCGTCAGTCCCAACATGCCCGCCCTCCCGTCGTGGTTTGCAGCGTCCCAGTTTGCCGCCCTTGCTGTTGTCGGTCTTGAGATCGTGGTCTTTGCCGTTCCCTCGCTCAGCATAACGGTGCTGTCAAGCGCCTTCTCCAGCGTGCTCTATGGCATCGGCTTCGTGGTGCTTGCCATCGCGTTGATGCTGTTACAATTTCTTGTCTTCGACAATCTGTATGAGCGCATAGGCCAGGCAGAGGGCTGTGGCGAAAGCGAAGAAGGCACGCTTGCCACGTTCGTACACTTGGGTGCTGTGGTGTTTTTCAACTTCATGGGCTTTGTCTTCGCCCTTGGTGCGCCCAATGTGCTGCCCTTGGTGTTTGCCAACCTGTGCTTGGCTGTGCCCACCACCGTCATCGACTGGCGCCGCTCTCATGGCCGCACCCCCATGCACTGGCTTCAGCTGTTCAACCAGGCGTTCATGTGGATGTCGATGGGTGTTCTGTTAGCTGCCTGGCTGGTGTGCCAAATGTTCATCAAACTGCTGGAAATGAAGAACGCTTCAGATAAGGCAGAGGACCAGGCTGCAGCGCGTCGACGCCAAGAGGAGGGCAACTCCTTCATCGTGAGCGACGGCAATGGCGGCACCTTGACCATGAACCGCATTGGCGACACTGACGATTTCGCTTGCTCCGACGGTCATACCTACACGCGCTCCGGTGGCAGTAGCGGCTATTATGGCGACTACGAAAAGAGATAGCGACCTTGTAGAAGGGTTTTTTAGGCATAAGATGTGGCCGAGTGTGCATAATTTTATTACCTTTGTAACGAAATAAGAAGTAAAATTATGCACATCTCGTCCACATCTTTTAAGTTTGCAACCTCACTGCTTATCCTTGCCACAGCGGTTACGACAAGCGTGTGGGGGCAGACGCTTCATGCCGACAGCATACATGCTGACAATATTCAATCAGACAGCATGTCCCCAGACAGCATATCCCCAGACAGCGCTCGCCACACGCCGCGTTACACCAACATAGGCATAAGCGCAAACCACACAACGGCCGACGGTCACCGCGTGAAGACCTTCAACCTCGGACTGCTGGCTGCCGCCGACACGCTCAGTGGCTTTCAGCTCTCTCTCATCAGCGGTGCGGGCAAGATGTGTGGTGTGCAGACGGGTGCTGTGCAGACCGTGGCGCGTGAGATGAAAGGTGTGCAACTGTCTGCATTGAACAACATTGCGGGCAACAACATGCGCGGCTTGCAGCTTGGCGGCGTGAGCAACATGGCAGGAAGCGTGGAGCGCGGCCTGCAGGTGTCGCCTCTGCTCAACCTCACCACGGGCGTGATGCGCGGCTTGCAGATAGGTTCTTACAACTATGCCGACTCGCTGCGCGGTCTGCAGCTCGGCGTCATAAACATTGCCGTGACCCATCCGCGCGGTGTGCAGATGGGTCTCGTCAACTATACCGCCGACACGGGCGGACGAAAGATCGGTCTTGTCAACATCAACCCCTCTACACGCATCGACATCCTTGCCTTCGGCGGCAACACGTCGAAGCTCAACGCTGCCGTGCGCTTCTCCAACCGCTCGATCTACAGCATGCTCGGTGTGGGAACCCATTATATGGGCTTGGACAAGAAGTTTTCTGGTGCCCTGTCCTACCGCCTTGGACAGTATGTGTGGCTCACGCCCCACTGGATGCTTGGCGCCGACCTCGGCTTCAGTCATATAGAAACCTTTGCCGAGCGCTCGTCAGACCGTCCGCACCGTCTCTATTCGCTACAGGCGCATCTCAACACCGAGTGGCGTTTCTGCAAGTCGGTGGGCGCGTTCGCCTCTGTGGGCTACGGAAACACGCGCCATTATGGCTCTGGCCGCCTCTATGAGGAGAAACTCATCTTGCAGGCAGGTCTCGCCTTTACCTGGCCCCGTGCCACGCAGCAGCCGTTCACCTTGCGCCGTTCTGTCCTTGACGACGCCCTCTCTCAGGGCGACCCTTACACGCTGTCTGCCGACTCGTGCTTCGCTCTTGCCCCTCGTCGCCGTCCGTGGCTCGCAGCTGTTGAGGCGGCGGGCATAAACGCCATGGTGTTCAGCTACGACCGCTGGATCGCCAACGCCTCCTATTCGCGCATATCGCTCCACAGCATACGCCACAACTTCAAGACGGGCTTTGTGTGGGACAACGACCCCTTCTCCACAAACCTCTTCGCCCATCCCTACCACGGCAACCTCTATTTCAACTCGGCGCGCAGCAACGGCATGTCCTTCTGGCAGTCGGTGCCTTATGCCGTATGTGGCAGTTTGATGTGGGAGTTTTTGGGCGAGAACGAGCCGCCGGCCATCAACGATGTGTTTGCCACCGCCCTCGGTGGAACGTGCATCGGCGAGATGACGAACCGTGTGTCGCACCTGTTTCTCGACGACAGCAAGCGTGGCATGTCGCGCTTCGTGCGCGAGGCGCTGGCCTTTGCCGTGAACCCCATTCAGGGCTTCAACCGCATCATCAGGGGCGAGGCCTGGAGGGTGCGCTCATCGCATAACCTCTACCACGACTATCAGTCTATCCCCGTGCGCTTCACCCTGGGCGTCGGCACACGCTATCTTGCTGACGACGGCGCCCTGTTCCGCGGCGAGATGGCCCCTTGTCTGGAGCTTGGCATGGAGTATGGCGACGCTTACAACGAGCGCACAAACCGCCCGTATGACTATTTCACGGCGCATCTCGACATAGGCCTCACCTCTAACCAACCCTCCATGTCGGGCGCACACCTCTTGGGCCGTCTGTGGGCAGCCCCCGTCTATGTGGGCCGGTCCGTGGAGGCACGCTTCGGCATATTCCAACATTTCAACTATTTCGATTCAAAGGAGGTGAAAGACGGGTCTGGCACCGTGCCTTACCGCATCTCCGAGGCTGTGGGCCTGGGTCCCGGCGTCATGGCGCGGTTTGAGCCGCAAGGCAGTCTGGAGAGTGTGGAGCAGAGCGTCTACGCCAGCGTGATAGTGCTTGGAGGCTCTAAGAGCGACTATTACAATGTAATCGACCGCGACTACAATATGGGCAGCGGCTACAGCATGAAGACGCGCACAAGGGTGCTCTTCCGTCGCGCCGGCTTCTTCGCCCTCAACTTCGACTATTATCGCATCTTCACATGGAAGGGCATTGAGAACATCGACACCTCCGACCGCGAACCGCTCTACTATAACGTGCAGGGCGACAAGAGCAACGCCGAACTGGTGGTGCTCAACCCCGTGTTCTTCTTTAATGTCTCTCGCCATTGCGGTGTGGAGGTTGCCACCAACTATTATCTTCGCCACACCCGCTATGTCTACCATGACGACGTGCGTGCCAACACCTTCGACTTTAAGGTGGGGGTGAAATGGGTGATTTAAAGGTAAAAGATGCCCTCTGGCCCTTCGTTGAACAACAGGTCGAGGACGCTGAGGTTGGGAAGGAAACCATGACGCTGAGCACGAACCTGATAATAAGGACGAGCCTCAAACTCGGCATCGGGCAGCGGATGCTTGGGACGTATGGCATCGCGATAATCTACAAATAAAGAGCATGCCGATGAAGAACCTAAGCTCTCAGCGGCTCCATCTAAGCCATTAGCTCCTCCTAAGCTCTTAACGGCTCTATCTAAGCTTCCGCTACCGCAGATGGTCTCATCGGCATCTATATAATGGTCAGAGAGCGTCAGGTGGGGACGCACGTCGAGCAGTGAACAGAGGGTGTGGGTGATGTCGAGGTTGAAGTCGAGGAGATATTTCCAGCGATGCTCCTCAAAGAAGGGTCTTATGTCGTCGGCATAATATTCGAAGAAAGGGGTCTCGCCATACGCCGACACGAGAGCCTGCCAGTGGAGATGACGCCAGTTGCCGTGGTCGGAGATGCGTATGTCGCGCATGGCACATTTCATGCCGTCATAACGCTCTATAGGCACGGTGAGGGTCTGCGGACCATTGGCCGAGGCAATGACGCAACGGTTGCGGTAGGTCTGCTTGACAAAGTTGTCGTGCTGCTCTATGATGCAACGGTGACGGTTGAGCTTCTGATACCATTGAACGGGGCCGAAATAGGTGGTGGAAAGTAAAGCCCCTCCCCCTCGCCGCGCTTCGCGCGGCTCACCCCTCCCCTTAGGGCGGGGAGTGATATGCTTGGGCTGGTCAGTTCTTTTTGCTTGAGAAAGGGATATTATTTCGGTTTCGCTAACTTCTTTCATCTTGTAACCTTCTTTTATCTCGTTACCTTTTATAGCCTCGCTTCTTTTTTCAGCCTCTCTGCCTTTTGCAGCCTCTCTCTTTTTTTCAGCTTCGCAACCTTCTTTCATCTCGTTACCTTCTTTTATCTCGTTACCTTCTTTTATCTCGTTACCTTTTATAGCCTCTCTGCCTTTTGCAACCTCGCTCTTTTTTGAAGCTTCGCAAGCTTTAAAATCTTCACCGCCTGTTGGGGTGTGGTCTTTCGAATAGGAGGTAAAATCGGGAGATTTGGAGGAGAAAAAATGGGGGGAGTTATTTGACATTTTGCTAAGTTTTATGTTAATTTTCTGACACTAATTGTTAACGGTTCTTAAAAACCGCCCTGGTTTGTCATATGGGCTTAATGAGGCCCTCAAATGGGCTTAATGAGGACGTCAAAGAGGCTTAATGGGAACGCCATTAAGCCTCTTTCAAAGTGTCATTAAGGCACCCTTTTTTCTTACTATTTGATTTTACCTTTTTTCGAGGTTTTGAACCCGCTTTTTTAAGGTTTTAGAACCTTTCTTTCAAGATTGCAAAAGCCCCTTTTTTCAAGATTGCAAAGCTTCTCCTGCAAGGTTTCAAAGCTTCTCTTTCAAGGTTTCAAAGCTTCTCTTTAAAGATTTCAAAGCCTCTCTTTAAAAGATAAAAACAGCTGAATCTTATTTTATGTTGTCCACGAACCTGAAGAGACGGTTCCAGCGAATGCCGGAGAAGCCGTTGTGGTCGGGGTCGTGGCTCCACCAGATGAAGATCGGCTTGCCCACGATGTGGTCCTCGGGCACGAAGCCCCAGTAGCGCGAGTCGAGCGAGTTGTGGCGGTTGTCGCCCATCATCCAGTAATAGTCCATCTTGAATGTGTAGCTTGTTGCGGGTTTGCCGTTGATGAATATCTTTCCGCCGCGCACCTGAAGGTCGTTGCCCTCATAGATCTTTATCGGGCGCTCATAGATGGCAATGTTGTTCATGTCGAGCTTCACGGTGGCGCCCTTCTTCGGGATCCATACAGGTCCATAGTTGTCGCGTGTCCATCCCTTGTTGCCGTTGAGCGGATAGATGTCCCATGTTGTCGGGTCCTCAACCATGGTCACGCTCTCCACGAGGTCCTTGCGGCTTCGCAGCGCCCTTGCCGAGGCGTGTGTGAGCGGCAGGTATCCCTGCTGGTTGAGCGACATGATGTCTTCCTGCGATAGGCCCAGCTCGTCGATAAGCTCCGATGGCAGCTGTCCGCGCAGCTTCACATAGTAGGCATACTGCACGTTGTCGGGTTCCTTGTTGGCCTTGCCGTCGATATAGACGGTGCGGTTCTTTATCTGCAACGTCTGTCCGGGCAGTCCCACGCAGCGCTTCACATAGTTTTCGCGTCGGTCGACGGGGCGCGAAATGACCTCGCCATATTCGAGCTGGTTGTCGTTTATGATCTTGCGTCCGAGCGCATAGATAGAAGCGAAGAAGTTGCGCTGCTGCTGAGGCGTCATATTAGCGAAGTCGGGGTTCTGTCCGTTATGGCGCTCAATCCAGTTGCTCTCGCCAATGCCGTAAGTCAGGCGGTAGAAATCTTGCGCCTGATACTGTGGTGCCGAGCAGAGCGAGTCGCCGGCGGGATAGTTGAACACCACGATGTCGTTGAGCTGCACCTGTCCCAAGCCCTTTGCGCGTTCGTAGGGCCACTGCGGCCACTCAATGTACGAGCGACACTCGAACACCGGCAGCGTGTGCTGCGTGAGGGGCAGCGTGAGCGGTGTCTGCGGTTTGCGCGGTCCGTAGCTCACCTTCGACACGAAGAGATAGTCGCCTGTGAGCAGCGATTTCTCCAGCGACGATGACGGTATGACATAGTTCTGGAAGAAGAACAGGTTAATGAAATAGACTGCCACGAGGGCGAACACCAGAGCGTCGACCCACGACATGACGAAACGGGTCACGCCTTCCGAGTCGCGCCACCACTGCCATTTAATTTTCTTTGTGATGTAGACGTCGAAGATAAACGGCACCACCACGAGTCCCAGCCAGCTCTTCAGCCACAGCAGGATGAGGAGGTAGATCGCCAGGACCACTATAAACTTAGCCCACTGCTTTCGTGGGTCAAGACTTGCTTTTTCTTTGTCAATCATAAAATTTTTTTTCCACACCATCCGCACCCTCTGCTCCTCGCCTCACAAGCTTGCCAAGCAAGAACATGAGAAGAAAAAACTTCAAGTTCCAAGGCCATTCACTCCCCTCCATCGCTCGACCTTTGGTCGCTTGCCAAAGCAAGAAGGGGAGGGGTGAGCCGCGAAGCGGCGAGGGGGAGGGGCTTCTATTTTTTAAAACTTAAACATATCCCCGATAGTCAGCAATCCCTCATGCTCCTTTGTAAACTCGGCAGCAAGCACAGCTCCCAGGGCGAAACCCTTGCGCGAGTGAGCGTCGTGCGTGATCGTTATGCAGTCGGCCTCAGAGTTGTAGATAATGCTGTGAATGCCAGGCACCTCGTCACGGCGTATGCTCTCGATGGGCAGCTCGGCGGGTTCACACACGTTTGTTCCCTCCACGGTGCCGTCGGCCAGATGCTGCTCTCCCTTGACCCATGCGGTCTTGCGGTCGAGGTCGTTGACGATCTCCTCTGCCAGCGTTATGGCTGTGCCTGAGGGAGCATCGAGCTTATGCACATGGTGTGTCTCCTCCATGCGCACGTCATACTGTGGGAAGCCGTTCATGATCTTTGCCAGATAGCGGTTCACGGCAGAGAAGATGGCCACGCCGATGCTGAAGTTTGACGCCCAGAACAGCGTCTTGCCCTCTTCCGAGCACATGCGTCGCACGTCGGCCTCATGCTCTTTCATCCATCCTGTAGAGCCGCTCACCACCTTCACGCCAGCCTTGAACGCCTTGAGATAGTTGCCATAGGCAGCTGTGGGTGAGGTAAACTCTATCGCCACGTCAGCCGAAGCGAACGCCTCCGACTCGAAGTCGGCCTGGTTGTCTACATCAATGATGCTCACGATGTTGTGGCCACGCTCGCGGGCGATCTGTTCGATCATGTGGCCCATCTTGCCGTAGCCAATAAGTGCTATATTCATCTTGTGTAAAAAGTTTTGTTGTTTCTTTTCTTTGTTTTTGTTTTCTTTTCTCGTGTCGTTGGGGCATCGACCTTGCAAAGTTAATAAAAAAACGTTGTGTCACAGACCATTCTCTATTAATTTTGCTTAATCGGCCCCTTTGTTTTGCCATGTGCGCTCCCCTGGGCGCCCCATAGTGCTCATTTTCATGCTGTTTTGTTCCATTTGTGAAAATTATTGGCCATAATCAGACAAGAGAGGTTCTTTATATAAGGTGTAAACAATCTTTTTGCCCAAAACTTTTGGTTGTGAGATTTTTTTGCGTTAACTTTGCATGCGGTTAATCAGAATTAATCATAGAAAAAGTGGCAGACGGATGTCTCTCTACAACAGGGCGCACATGTTTTTGTTGCGCCAAAGAAGAATTGTTTTTTAACTAAAAGAAAATTAATTGGTTTTGATGAAAGGAAAATTTTTGGCCCTTGCCATGATGTGCCTATCTACCACGCTCACATCGTGTTTCAAGGACGAGCCGCTCAACGCTGAGTGTGACATTGAGCAGGCATACATCCATGTAGACAACCCCGAAGCAATGTTTTTCAGCAAGAACGACACGCTGGTAAATGTGCTGTCGAGCGAGCGTAGCATCCGATTTAAGGTGTTGCCCGAAGCCGACATCACCGCCCTTGTGCCACAGTTTAGACTGACCGAAGGCGCCACCGTAAAGGCTGATGACGGACAGCCACTCAACACTCCGCGCGACTTCTCTGACGGTAAGGAAGTGGGATATACTGTCACATCGCAAGACGGAAAATGGAGCCGCTCCTACACCGTGAGCATAGGCATGCGAACCATCGATGCCATCAGCAATTTCAACTTTGAAGACGTGCAGCAGGTGACCGAGGGCTGCAACCGCCCCTACGATGCATGGGTGGAGAAGTTTAGCGACGGTTTCATCATGGACTGCTGGGCAACGGGCAACGGCGGTTTCGACATCAGCATGGGTGAGGAAGATGATGAAAACCATGTGACCAAGGACCAGTTTCCCAGCGTGAGCATTGACAACGGACACACAGGCAAAGGCGTGCGCCTGACCACATGCAGCACAGGTCCCTTCGGTCTGCTCATGAACATGCCAATCGCCGCTGGCAACCTCTTCCTCGGCAAGTTTGACCTCTCTCAGGCGTTGGGCGAGACGTTGAAGGCCACCATGTTCGGTGTGCCTGTAAGCAAGAAGCCTCTCTGCTTCTCAGGCTATTATACCTACAAGCCCGGAGAGAAATTTACAAACCGTCAAAACAATTGGGACAAGACCGTCACCGACCGTGGCGACATCTATGCCGTGCTATACCGCAACACCGACGACAAAGGTCATTCTGTGACGCTCGACGGCAGCAACGTGCGCTCAAGCAACCTCATCGTGGCGACAGCCATCATTGATGAGGTCAAGACCACCGACTCATGGACATTCTTCAACATACCGTTCACCTACACAACCGAAATAGACCCAGCCGTCTTGGCAAAACACGGCTATAATCTGGCTGTTGTGTTCACCTCAAGTTTCAAGGGTGCCGACTTCCAGGGTGCTGTGGGCAGCACCCTGTGCATCGACGATGTGCACCTGTCGTGGGATGAATAGTTCCACCTCATCAGGCAGATATTCACAATAATGCTCAAACAAAATAACACAAGCAACGAATGAGAATGAAAAAATATATCATAGCATCAGCAGCGGCATTGGTCTTCTCGGTGCAGGCAATGGCCATAGGCATCTTCGACAACCTTACCTATTATGCACGCGCTGGATATGAGCTGGGAGGCACGGCACCTCTGGGCATGCCCGCAGAGATTCGCGGCCTGAACAAATTCACGGTGAAGCCTAACATCACGCTGGCGCTCGATGCCTACAAACCTCTGGGAAAGGGGTGGGGCGTGCTGGCTGGCTTCCACTACGAGAACAAAAACATGAAGACCGACGCCGATGTGAAAAATTATCACATGGAGATGCGACAGGGCGGACGCACCGTGAGCGGTATGTTCACCGGAAGCGTGGTGACAGAGGTTGACGAGTGGATGATCACTCTGCCTTTGCAGGCTACCTACGACCTGGGACGTGTGCGACTGAAGGCAGGACCTTATCTCAGCTATGTCCTGTCAAACAATTTCTCGGGCTATGCTTACAACGGACATCTGCGTGTGGGCGACCCCACTGGCAACAAGATAAACATTGGCTCTGACGAAAGTTCACGAGGCACCTACGACTTCTCTGACGACCTGCGACATCTGCAGTTCGGCCTCAACGCCGGCGCCGACTGGTACTTCTCAAAACGTTGGGGTGCCTACGCCGACATTGCTTGGGGCTTGACAGGCATCTTCAAAAGAGATTTTAAAACCATCGAGCAAACCATGTACCCCATATACGGCACCATAGGCGTGACGTATAAGCTGAAATAAAGAAAACAATTAAATCCCAAAAACAATAAGAAATATGAAAAAATTATTTACATTATTATTCGTTGCCATGACCGCTCTCACCGGCATGGCCGACACCTACAACGGGCCGTTGCACATCGACATCAACGGCACAACAGTAGACCAGACCACTGACATCACCATAGAGAAGCAGGCTGATGGCAACTATACCCTGAAGCTGATGAAGTTTAAGTTCAGTTTGAAAGGTGTACCCATGAACGTGGGCAACATTATCATTACCGACGTGCCCGCTGTATCAAACGGCCAAACGCTGATGCTGAAGGTAAAGAAAAACATCGCCATCAAGGGCGGTAGCATGGATATAATGCTGAGAGACGTACCTATCGACATGATTGGCGAGCTGCGCGATGGCGACTTCTACACCAACATCGACATCATCATGGAGAAACTAAACCAGAAAATCAAGGTTACCTTCGGCACTGCCAAGTATCAGTTGCCCAACGCTGGCTTTGAAACTTATCACACAGCAACGGTGACTGAGCCCGAGAACCCCGACTTCCCTGATTCAGAGCCTAACACCGCAAGCAGCGACGAGCCCAACTACTGGCACTCGTTCATGAGCGCTTCAGGCAACCCCGCCCTCGTTTATATGGCTGGCTATAACCCCGTAACCTTTAAGAGCTACGACGTGCGCCCTGGTTCTACTGGCAAGCAGAGCCTCATGCTGAAGAGCAAAAACATGTACATTGCCATCGCTAACGGCACCATCACCACTGGCCGCATGAACACTGGCGACTATGTTGCCAGCAATACCAACGCAAACTATGCGTGGAGCGATATGAGCAATACCGATAAGGATGCTCACGGCGATCCCTTCTACGCTACACTGTACAGCCTCCCCGATGCTATGAAGGTATGGCTGAAGTTTAAGCAAGGCACTGCCAACGCCGAGCACCCCTACGCCACCGCTACCGCCATCATCAACGACGGTACCGAGTTCCACGAGCCGGCTCCCTCTGAAACCACCTACACCAACGTGGTGGGCGAGGCACGCAACGCAAAGATTGCTGAGACAGGTGACGAGTGGAAAGAGTTTACCATCCCCTTCACCTACGACGCCTTCGCACAGTATGGCGCAAAGGCTAAGTCGGTGCTCGTAACTCTCTCAACCAATGCCGACGCTGGCAAGGGCTCTGACGGCGACCTCCTCTACGTTGACGACCTGAGCTTCGTGTATAACGCTGGCCTGAAGGCCATCACCCTGACCGCTGAGAACGGTGAGGTGTTTACTGTTGACGGCGTAAACAGCGAGACAAAAGAGTATACCGCTACCGTGCCCTTCGACGTTACTGCCAATAACCTGAAGGCTATAAGCGACGGTAAGGGCGCTTATGTAAGCACCACCATCGCCGACGGTAAGGCTACTTTTGAGATCACTTCAAACGACCTCGCCACAACTAATGTCTACACCCTCAACATCAAGAAGGGCAACGCTCAGGGCATCACCTCTGGCATCAACGGCGCTCAGGCTGCTCAGGCTCAGACCGCTGGCATCTACACCATCGACGGCATGCGTGTGAACGCCATCACCAAGCCCGGCCTCTACATCGTGAAAGATGCCAACGGCAACGTGAAGAAGGTGCTGAAGAAGTAAAAACCATGACGTTGAAAGACAAAGCAACCTTGTGAAGCAAGGATTGACAAAAATAAAGAAAGAAAAAGGTCCCGTTCTCCCACGAGTTCGGGACTTTTTTTGTAGCTTTGCAAAAATAAACACCTTCCACCAAACAAGCCCCGTCATGGAACAACTCCTTCATTATGTCTGGAAGCACAAGCTCTTCCCCCTGTCAGCCCTCACCACCACCATCGGACAAGATGTGGAGGTCATAGACCCCGGCCTGCACAACAGCAACGCAGGGCCCGACTTCTTCAACGCCAAAGTGCGCATAAACGGCACGCTGTGGGTGGGGAACGTGGAGCTTCACACAAAGGCGTCAGAGTGGTTCGCTCACCACCACGACCGCGACACGGCATACAACAACGTGGTGCTGCATGTGGTCGAGGAGGAAGACAACTGCCAGGCCATCACCGAAGACGGCCAGAAGCCTCCACAGCTGGTGCTGCCGGTGCCGCAAAAGGTGAAGGACAACTATGAAGAGCTGCTCCACACCGACGCTTATCCGCCGTGCTATCGCATCATACCTAACCTGTCGCGCCTCCTTCAACACTCGTGGATGAGCTATCTGCAAACCGAACGGCTGCAACAGAAGACGGAGGCCATAGAGGCACGGGCAAAGGCGGCGGGCGGGTCATGGGAACAGGCGTTTTTCACAACGCTCGCACGCAACTTCGGCTTCGGGGTCAACGGCGACGCCTTCGAGACATGGGCGATGAACCTGCCGCTCGATGCCGCTGCCCACCACCGCGACGACCCGTTCCAGATCGAAGCGCTGTTCTTCGGACAGGCCGGACTGCTTAACGTGGCGGCCGTGACGGAGCACAGACAGCTCGAGACAGCGGCAGATGCCCATTTTCAAAGCCTCTCACGCGAGTACACATACCTCGCCCATAAGTTTAACCTCACACCCATAGACGGCCGCATGTGGCGCTTTCTGAGGCTCAGACCGCAGAACTTTCCTTACATACGCATAGCCCAGCTCGTCAACCTCTACTGCTCACGGCAGTGCTCCCTGAGCCTGATGGCCAGCTGCCAATCGCTCGACGACGTGCGGCGCATGCTGTCTACCGGGACTACACCCTACTGGCACACTCATTACACCTTCGGGCAGGAGAGCAAGACGAACGACAAGCAGCTGTCGAAGGCATCGAAGGACGTGCTTGTCATCAACACCGTGGTGCCCATGCTCTACGCCTATGGACGGCACACCGCTTCGGAGAAGCTCTGCGACCGCGCCTTCGCCTTCCTCGAACAGCTCAAGGCTGAGGACAACACCATCGTGCGCATGTGGCAACAGTGTGGCCTGTCGGTCGACAACGCTGGCGACTCGCAAGCGCTCATTCAGCTCAAACGCGAATATTGCGACAAAAAGGAATGTCTCCGCTGCCGGTTCGGGTATGAATATTTAAAGGGGAAAAAGAAAAGTGAAGAGTGAAGAGTGAAGAGTGAAAAGTGAAGAGTGAAGAGTGAAGAATTCAATAGCCAAGCTAGATGCCTTTATAAGGTAAGAGTGAAGAACGAAGAGTGAAGAATTCAATAGCCTTAGC
>ERZ791573.642-NODE-642-length-18440-cov-14.470710_pt1 | contig 18440 bp, 24 predicted proteins | sample MGYA00509971_ERZ791573 | MGnify/ENA primary metagenome ERZ791573 (study PRJEB30046, sample SAMN00791921) | human gut metagenome | study: EMG produced TPA metagenomics assembly of the A metagenome-wide association study of gut microbiota in type 2...
CAATATCAACTTTGCCCATGTGGCTTAGTATAAATTAATTTTTACGACTTACTTACTTTGTTCTGTTACATGAGATTGAAAGCCCAATATTGGAAGGCAAGTTCTTCGTATTTCTCGCGTCCGCGATTGTAGATGTCGTCGCCACGGTTGATGAACTTCTTGAAAATGTTGCAGTTCTTTTTGCTGATTGCGTAGATGAAGTCGCGGTCGGAATGGGCTATGTCCATGTACCACGCCCGGCTACGGTCCCAGTCGAAGAAATCTACAGCATTGTCAAACTCCGCTTGCGTTGAGGCGAATGTCGTTTTGAGATCGCCGCCGAAGTTGGCCATTGACAACCACCAGTCCCATTTGCAGCGTGTGTCCAGATAGAAGGTAAATCCCCCATTGCTGAACTCCTGCTGCTTGTTGACCATGAAGTGTTGTGTGTCGGCTTGCTCGAGCACCTTAGCGAGGAATGGGTCTCGTCGTGCTTCGGCGCGTAGTGCACGCTGCATTTCGCGAGCGTGGAGGAACTCCTCCTCGGAACATTGTTCACCGTCGATGGTCATGTGCAGAAAGTCTACGCGCGATGGTTCGGTGATGATGGCATCGACGATTGATCCGAAGCGGAAGGCCTCTTCGCGGTCACCATACTGCATGTGCGGGTGCAGCAGGTTCTTCAGTTCGGTGAGGTCAGAATTGCTGACCTCACTTCGCAGATAGTATTCGTCTGGGTTGTTAATCTTCGTCATAATCGTCGTAATCAGGTTCGTATTCAACTTCGCCCTCACCGTCGCACACTTCGCAGGTTCCCTTTTCGCCCTTGATACAGTATTTGTGCTGGGCAATAGCCTCTTCTTCCGTTTCGGGAAGCATATTCCATGTTTCTTCGGAACATTCTGTTTCATTGTCCGCCTCAAAGTCGTAGGCGTGCCAATGATAGCCCTTGCCGCCACATGCTGCACACTCGACCATTGTAGGCTCACGTTTGTTCCAAGGCGCATCTGGGTCGTGCTCCGCGCCAGCCGGGTAATAACCACTTTCGTACATAATTGTTTATTTTGCTTTTACTTCCTCTTCGTAGGAAACAGATGTTGAACTAATAAATTCGGGCTGTGCTTTGTCGTTGGCGACTTTCTCGCAGAACGTGATCTGCTTCTTGAATATCTTGGTAAGTTCTTCGACCGACATGAACTGTCCTTCCTTCGACCACCACATAGATACGGCAGCGAGAACGCCCTGCGCGTCATGGAACACAAGACGCTTCTTGATAGATGTCTTTGAACGATAACCTTCCGGAGTGACGATGGCTTGGCCAGCGAAGAGACTGTTGACATCGGATGCCTCCTGTTGCATCTTCTTCTTTGCAGCCTCTTCTTCCTCCTTACGCTTGCGCTCCTTTTCAATGCGCTTTGCTTCGGCTTCTTCTTGCGCCATGAGTTTAGCAGCCATGCGTGCCTTTTCTTCCTTGTCTGCTTTCTGCATACGTTCCAATTCTGCTTTCTTTGATGGCAGCATGTCGAGAATATTGTCGCGGTATTCGCCTACCTCGAACTGAAACTGCTCATGGAACTGTTGCATGAGCTTGGAAAGAATGGAAGAGCGAATGCCAGGCAGCTGGTCTCTCATGTCGGCAATTTCAGCCGGGATCGGGATAAGGATAGTGGATTTAAGCCTGTCAATATAGTTGGCAGGAAGCGTTACAGGATATTCACGGATGATCTTGCTTTGTGCTTCGTAGTTTTCAAGAGTCAGACTGCTGTTGAGTTTCGTCAGTTCGTTTGTCGCATTGGTCGTATATACATTGAACTGACGCTTGAAGCCGTCCTCCACTTCAGCCTTGTAGCGAACGAGGGCTTGCTCACGCTGTTGGCGCATCATTTCCTCCCTGCGCTTGCGTTCCTCTTCTTCACGCTTCTTTGCTGCATAGGCATTGCGAGCCTGTTGTATCTGGTAAGGGATGGAGTCGGTCTTGTTGGGGTCGATGGCATTCTCCATGCCTGTAAACTCGGAACGTATCTGGTCGAAGAGTTTTGTAATGGCAGAGCGATTGGTGTTCATCTTCTTAACCGTGTTGCGTGCCTTGTTGATGTATGTTGCGCACTGCATGTCCAGCTCGTCGTTCATGCCGTTGGCCTTGATTTGCGCAAGCAGCTTCTTGCCGAAGTCTGTGCATTTTTGGCATGATGTGGTGTTGCTCTTATATACCTCGGGCGCGGTCTGTGCTATAAGCTGCACGTTCTCTTTGCGCACGATGGTCAATTCGGTGTTTGTTGTATGTTCACTCATAGTTGTGTAGTTGTTAACAGTTAAAATGAATCGTCCTCGCCTGTTGCGGCAGGGTCAACGACCACGCCGGCAGATGTGCTCTGTGCTGGGGCAAAAGACTGCTCTTGTGGTTTGTCGCTGATAATCTCGCCAGTAGCGGTGTCAACCTTCTCGCCATCGGCTGTGATGCCGTAGATGTCGTCAGTGATTTCTGTCTCGTCAACTTGCTGTGACTCCAACTGCGTAGCATGACCGACACGCGCCTTTGGATAAGTTTTGAACGCGTGCTTGATACACTTGGCAACGAGGAAACCGGGGTCAATCTGTCCGCCCTGTGCTGTATAGAGAGCGTTAGGCTTACCTTGTACCCATTGCTTGGTCTGATAGTCGTACTTGGTATTCTGACGAGCAGAGTAATTGGAGAGACGCGCCCAATCCTCGGGAAGCATCACGGCATAGTCGGCAGAGCCGTCGGCGCGTGTGATCTTCATGAAGCAAGCCACGATGCGCCCAGACTGGTGGGGTAGGCGACAGGTGTAATTGACGAACTTCTGTCCGTTGCGCTCGCCAAACTCAAATGTGTCTTCTTCGTACACGATTACCGGGTTGTCGGCATGGCGTATCTGTCCGCAGCGTGCGCGAAGCACCAACTCGCCATAACCCGATATGGTGAGGACACATTGTGTCTCGTAGCGGTTCTTTTTCTGTCCACGCTCGTCAACATAGGAGTCTACAGCGATTGAACGTGCGAGGAGGTAGGCTTGTGCCTTGGTGCCAGGGTCGAGTGTCAGACCGCTGATGGCTACATCAAGGAATGAAGTGAAGAGTGAGAAATGGTTGCACTTTTTGCGGATGTCCTCTTTTTCTGAAAGCAGACGGTTGAAGTTGCGTGCCTCCTTTTCGTAGGCTGCTTCGCCTGACACGCCAGTGGATGGTGTCCACATGGCTTCGTAGATTTGGATGAACTTGTCGCGCACGTTGTCTTGACGCACGATTTCTGAGGGCTGCAATTTGTTGAGCTGCTCGATTGTAATTTCTATTTTGCTCATGTTTGTTGAAATTTGAATGTGATTAAAATTTATTCAGTATTGTAGAGCCGCAGGGAGGAGTTGAACCTACCTTATGTCCCAGGCTTTAATTCCTTTCGTGCCTATCCGATTAACACGCTATCTGCGGCATGGCAACTTTACTTGTCTGAGGATGGAACGGTGTCGAACGTCATCCATTCTTCAAGGTCCTTCCGCTTGAAGTAAGTGAGTTTGCCGCCACGCGACTTGTAGTGCTTGATCTTGCGATTGCGCACCAATTCATACAGATAGCTACGCTTTACCCCGAGGAAAAGACAGGCTTCTGACGTTGTGTAGATGTCTTTCGAGGACAGAAGGGTGGCATCGCGTATCCGGTCGAGTCGGTCGATGATGTCGGCTTTTTTGTCCATGGGCTATTCTTCTTCGTTGATGATGCTTGTCAGTTCTGGTATTTTGCCTTCGTCCTTCCAATGCAGATGGAGGAAGACGTAAATGATGAGGGCTATAAGCGCAACGAGTTTTGTTCCGAAAAGCGTTGCGTAATAGACGAGAGAGTCAGTGCCGTCTTGTGGAATGGCAACGAGGCCAATAATGATGATAAATGCGAGTGCTGTGAGCACCCAATAGCGGTAGTTGGTGATGAGCGCTTTCATTTCTTTTCTTTTTTATGGGTTGAACATGGAGGTATTGTTGCGTGCTCAACGTAGCGGTTGAGCATGGTGCAGTAACAGCCGTTAAGAGCCGTGTAGGACTGCTTGCAGGTGGTGCAGAACTGGTTACACATTTTTTGCTTTTCCTTGGCTTAAGTGGCTGCAGCTTGGGGCGTTGGTCAACAACCTCAACATATTTAGTAAAGTAAGCATATAGTTCCTTCGAATACATAGTTATTGTCATCTGTCTTTTCGTTGTAGCCGAAGTCCTTGCAGAAGGCTGACCAGCTGATGCGGTCGAGTTCTTCGTTAGACAATTGGGTTGAGGTGTTGCGGCTGATGAGGCTTGCAACAAGGAGTGCTGATGTGATGATTAACTTTTTCATGATGGAGTGGGTTTAATGTTACGAAATTCGGGTTGCTGTGATTGTGCGTTGCTCGCGGTTGGTCGTGGTGGTAAACTTCTTGTTCCACTGGAGACCAAAGCTGACGCAAATCGACTTCAAGTAGCTTGAACGGCTAACCGATACTGTCAACTCTTCGCCGACTTCAAGGGCGTTCAACTGGCCCAAGAGCGATTTTTTTCGCTGATTTTTAGATGTTTCTGTCATTATTTCGATATTTATTTATAACTTTATGCTGCAAAGGTAGTCAATTAACTACATATAAACAAGCGGATTGACTACTTAATGTAGTCATTTAATAACTTTTAACTATATGACAGCGTATGGAAACAATCAACGACAGAATGGAAATGCTTGTAAATCAAAGATTTAACGGCAATAAAGCCGCTTTTGCAAAGGCTATAGGTACTGAAAGAGCTACGTTGTCAAATTATATAGGCAGCGTACGTCGTAGTAAACCATCTGTGGATCTGGTAACAAAAATTGTGGTTGCTTTGAACGTAGATGCACGATGGCTGCTCACTGGAGAGGAGGACGAGATGCATAATAATGTGTCAGTCGGGGACAATTCCGATGGCAACGTAGCCATTGGAAGCCACAACTCCGTGGGTAACGTAACGACCAATGCAGGAGATACAGCCGTGTTGGAGGAGCGCGTCAAATCATTGGAGGCATTGCTTGCAGAGAAAGAAAGACTGATTAAGGTTTTAATGGAGGGAAGGAAATGAAAAGATTTCTATTGTTAATAGTAATGATGACTGCTGTTGCAGTTACGACATATGCCCAGTCTGTACTTGGAATAAAAGTTGGAGAGAGCTATTCAAATGCAAAGAATACGCTACGGGAGCGTTACGGCTATAAATTGTCTGAAGATAGCGGAAATCTCACCTTGTCCAATTTTGAAATGGGCGATTTTTCATTTGACTATGGTACTTTGTTTTTTCAATGGGTTGATGGTGTTGCGAGATTTTATAGAGCAGAATTTCAGACATGGAAGCCTGTAAGTGAAGCGGAACCGATGAAGCGTAGCAGAGAGTTTCTAAAGAATAAACTTAAGCATAAATATCAAATATTTGAATTTAAGAACAGTTTAGGCTATAAATGCTATGAATTCATAGGGGAGGAGGAAGACGGTGTAACTATACATGGTGACATAACACTCACGCGAACAAAAGGAAAAGACAATGTTGAACGATTGTACTTGTTTTTATCATACTATCCAACAGCCGATTTTATTCAAGAAGATTCCGACTTCTAATCTTAGATGAAATGAAACATAAGTCTTTATATCTCATTCTCTGCACTTTGTTGTGCTGTGTGTCTTGTGGAAAATCATCCCACAAGCGTGTTTCCGTTCCGACGAATTCGAACGCAAAGGTGTGGGTATGCACTGGCGGCAGTTCGAAGCGTTTTCATGCCTACAACAACTGCAAGGGGTTAAGCAAATGTAGTGCGAGCACAGACGAGGTGACTCTGGAAAAAGCGGAGATGATGGGGCGCACACCATGCAGGAAGTGCTATAAAAAATAAAATACTATGGAACTGAAGGAATTTATAAAGACGGCATTATCTGACATAACTAATGCCGTAAGTGAGTTGCAAGCAGAATTGCAGAATGGGGCGATAGTGTCTCCTTCAATGTCTAATAAAATATCCAATGTGACAGTGAAGGATCCTGCGAACGAGAATTGTAACAGAGTTATATCAAAGATAGATTTTGATGTTGCAATAACCGTTGGAGTGACAGACAAGGTTGAGGCTGACGGAAAGGCTGGAATACAGATATTCTCGGCAAAGATAGGAGGAAACAGCGAGGAACATACGGAGAATGTATCGAGGATAACGTTCTCTATTCCTGTTGTTCTGCCCACGCATCATGTCGAATCAGACGAGGAAAGAACGAAACGTGAGTGAAGCATCAGGCACATTGTCGCATTTCTCCATGTAAAACCTGTATAGTTTGTTGAACTTGCGCCAGTAATACATGTAGAACAACCAACGTATGTTGGTGTGACGTTTTATGAGTGTACGGATAAAGAATAGTATCATGCGACAAAGTTAATGATAGTAGAACAATGAACGATTTTAAGTTTTGGAATGGAGGCTTTGCAGAAGATGAATTCTATGCAGATCTGAAAGAGGCTGCATGGAATATCCTGCATGAAAACCCCGGTACAGATTTCGGGGATTGGCAGATGATGCTCATCGAGCAGTACCCGACGGAAGTAGTGGACGCATTGGGCACCAACCCTCCTGAAGTCTTTGCGGAACTTTCCGACTGGTGGGACTGCATGGACTACGACGATGGCATCACGGATCTGTGCTACACGTTCCGGGATTGGGCGGAATACTTTGCCACGGAACGTTCTGTGGAACTCTATGACTTGCTTGTTGAGGCGAAACGCGAAATAAGGCGTTTAGAGGCCGAAAAATCTTCAAGGCAATAAAGCTTCCGTCTGTGTGTATAGAACTCCTCACAGGTGGCAAGGAATGCGTCTGTAAGCGTTTTAAGAAAGCAGATGGAAACGAAAAGATGAATGTGAAAATGATAAAATGCGGAATTTTGGGACTTGTCTGTCCCCCATATAGCATAACTCAGTGGTACTCAAAGGGTGGCAAGATAATGTACGACAATTTTGGTTAATGTTTTTGTTGTCTTGTAAATAAGGACAGCGAATAGACCACAAAAATCTTATTATTTTCAAGGCCACTACTTTTTTTAAGGTAGTGGCTTTGTTTTTTTCGATTTTTTTTGTGTTGTTTTCTATGGTTATTGCTAATTTTGCAAATCGAAACTATATTTTTGATTAAGATATATTTGTAATAACTGATAAAATTGAATATATGTATTTTACCGGACTTATCATCGCTGTAAGCACATTTCTTATCATAGGTGTCTTTCATCCTGTGGTTATAAAATGTGAGTATTATTTCGGCACACGTCTGTGGTGGATTTTTCTTTTGCTCGGCTTAGCGTTCATCGTGGCGGCGCTGTTTATAAGCAACGTGCTGGCTTCGGTGCTGTGTGGCGTCACGGGAGCCTCGTGTCTGTGGAGCATTGGTGAGATTTTTGAACAGAAACAAAGAGTGAAGAAGGGATGGTTCCCAATGAACCCTAAACGAAAGGCCGACTATGAAGACTGAATTGGTGTTTGTAGGCAAGACCTCCGACAAGCGTTTCGAGGCTGCTATCGACGATTATGTCAAGCGTGTGGAACACTACATGCCTGTGAAGCTCACCGTCATCCCGGCTCTTAAGAACACAAAAAATCTGAGCGAGGAGCAACAAAAGGTGGCCGAGGGCGACCTTATCTTGAAACAGGTGCAGCAGGGTGACACGCTTGTGCTCTGCGATGAGCGTGGCAAGGAGATGCGAAGTGTTGAGTTTGCACAGTGGCTTGAAGCTCTGCAACAAAGGGCTCGCAAGCTTGTGCTTGTGATAGGTGGTCCTTACGGTTTCGCCAAGGCTGTTTATGATCGGGCCGACGATCTTGTGTCGTTATCGCGCATGACATTCTCACATCAGATGGTGCGTCTGGTGCTGGCTGAACAGGTTTATAGGGCCTGCACCATCATTAAAGGCGAACCTTATCATCATGAGTAGACGCATTGTGTGGGTTGACATGGCTCGTGGACTGGCCATGCTCACCATTCTATGGGCGCACACCAGCGTCTATTATGCCGATGGCTTTGCATCGTCTTATACACTGTCGGTGCTTAACGCCTTGGCTGTCTTCTTCTTTGTGTCAGGCTATCTCTTTATGTCTCCCGACAAACAGTTTTCTGTAGGGCACAAACTGCGTTCGGTTTTCAGAAGTTTGGTTGTGCCTTACCTCTTCTTTACGCTGGCCATGGCTTTTCCTAAAGCTGTGGCTCACGGTAGCGACGTCAATCTTCTGTCGCTTATTATGCCTGTGCTCAACGGTGAAGCTTCATGGTTTGTGTCTTCGCTCATTGTGGTCCAGGCTTATTATTGCCTGGTTTTGTTTGGGTGTCAGTTTCTTTGTCCTAAGGGCGGGGCAGGAGCATTTGTTTTTGAGACCTTTGGCGTGTTTCTTCCCTTTATGGTATTTGTGTGCTTTTTTCGACACTGCTCCAACATATTGTCTGTTTCTACTATTGCTCTAACTTTTGTCTTTATAGGTCGCCTGTATAGAATGGTGGAGTGGTGGCTTGGAAATGTGCTCTCTGAAGGAAATGTTAGAGAACGTAAAATTACAAAACTAAAACATTTTTTCGTTTCAACATGTCACCGATGGTGCTTGCCGTTGCTTCTTGTGCTTGCCAGTGTGCTTGTTTACATAAAGGTGTGGGAATGGAAGCATGATGTAGAGATTATCTTTTACGTTGTGAAGATTCCTTCGTTTTTGCTGTTTTATGTCGACACGTTGCTTTCATGCCTGCTGGTTGTGGGTGTTTGTAAGGTGTTGCCGCACGTTAAAGTGTTGGCATGGTTGCGCTGGACAGGTAGCCACAGTTTGGTGTTCTATTTCGTTTGTGGCGGCATCCCGTTGCTTGTGTCGCGTGTTTTGCCTTCGTTTAACGGCAACGTGCTGTTGCTCCTTCTCGCTTTCAGCTTGGTGTGGGTGTTCTCTGCTGTTGTGGCGTGGGTGGTCTATAGGTTTGCGCCTTGGATTGTGGGGAGACGATAATAGAGACAATAGGGGACATAATTTGAAATCTGCCGTGAACCGGCGGATAACTTGATGGCAAGAAACGTGCTGTAATGAAACGTGCAGGAAAGTTGACGTGATAGAATAACAAAAAAGCAACCAACATTGTTGGTTGCTTTTATGAGGTGCCTGGCGGATTCGAACCGCCGTAGACGGTTTTGCAGACCGTTGACTAAGCCACTCATCCAAGGCACCGTGGCATCATTTCTAATTTGCGGTTGCAAAGGTACAACATTTTATTTGTTTTACCAAATGTTTTGTACACTTTTTTCTCTTTCTTTTTGCTTTTATCTGCTTTTTCCTTCTTTTATCCTTTTTTTCTCACTCTCTTATTCCTTTTTCTTTACTGTCCTTGCTTGCAGAATACTTTCACGTCCTTTCTTTTGGTCTGTCATCACATGGTCTGTCATCGCAACCTTTCTTGTCTTTAAGAAATTTCTTGTCATGTTTTTTTGAGCACGCATCTTTAATAGGGCAACCATAGCAACGGCCTCCCGCATTTTTTATAACCATCCTTATGCGCCATGCGGCATAAGAGAGGGCGATGAGTAATATTGTTATTACGATGATTAGCTGGAACATGGAATAAGATGTTTTGTGAAGAGAGAAAAGTGAAGAATGAAGAATTCCTGTGCTTTGCTTCCTTGTTTTCCTTAACAATCAGCCTTAGCATTGAATTCTTCACTCTCCACTCTTCGTTCTTTACTTTAAACGCTTTGCTTTAGTATGCGAACAGCGGATAGTTTTTCATCGTTTCGTTCACCTTTTTGCGCACGTTAGCAATAACCTGTTCGTTCTCAGGATCGTTGAGCACCTCCTCAATGAGTTCTGCAATGAGCACCATGAGGTCTTCCTTTGCACCGCGTGTGGTGATGGCAGGCGTGCCGAGACGGATGCCTGATGTCTGGAAGGCGCTTCGTGTGTCGAACGGAACCATATTCTTGTTACAGGTAATGTCGGCAGCCACGAGAGCGTTTTCAGCTACCTTTCCTGTGAGCTCAGGATACTTGTTGCGAAGGTCCACGAGCATAGAGTGGTTGTCAGTACCGCCGCTCACGATGTCGAAGCCACGCTTTACCAGCTCATCGGCGAGCACGGCAGCATTCTTCTTTACCTGTGTGGCATATTCCTTAAACTCGGGTTGCAGAGCCTCGCCAAAGGCAACAGCCTTGGCTGCGATGACGTGTTCAAGTGGTCCGCCCTGCGTTCCTGGGAACACGGCGGAGTTGAGCAGCTGGCTCATCATCTTGATCTGGCCCTTAGGCGTTTTCTTGCCCCATGGATTCTCAAAGTCTTTACCCATGAGAATGACGCCGCCACGTGGACCGCGAAGACTCTTATGGGTTGTTGTTGTCACAATGTGAGCATACTTTACAGGATTGTCGAGCAGTCCGGCGGCAATGAGACCTGCCGGGTGAGCCATGTCGATCATGAGCAGGGCTCCCACCTCGTCGGCAATGTGGCGCATGCGTGCATAGTCCCACTCGCGCGAGTAGGCCGATCCTCCTCCAATGATGAGCTTAGGCTTGTGCTCTTTTGCCAGGCGTTCCATTTCGTCATAGTCAACGCGTCCCGTCTCCTTGTTCAGCGAGTAGGCTACGGGGTTATAGAGAATGCCGCTGGTGTTGACATGGCTACCGTGGCTGAGGTGTCCTCCCATTGAGAGGTCAAGACCCATGAATGTGTCGCCCGGGTTGAGCACAGCCAGCAACACGGCTGCGTTGGCCTGTGCGCCGCTGTGAGGCTGCACGTTGGCAAATTCGGCGCCGAAGAGTTTGCAAACACGCTCAATGGCGATGTTTTCAATCTGGTCTACCACGCCGCATCCGCCATAATAGCGTTTGCCAGGCAGTCCCTCGGCATACTTGTTGGTGCAGTAGGAACCCATGGCTTCCATCACCTCGTCGCTTACAAAATTCTCACTCGCGATGAGCTCCATGCCCTTTAGCTGGCGCTGGTGCTCCTTCTCGATAAGGTCGAAAATTTCTTGATCTCTCTTCATTGTTCTATGTATTTTTTGTATTAAAAATTCTTTTTATAATAGCTCCACGTTGTTGATGTCCTGTTCCTTGTCGCAGTAGTGACATTTTATCGTGCCGTGTGTCTTGTCGACCACGTTGAAGACGGTCTGCATAGGCTCGTTGTTTGTAATACACTTAGGGTTGTTACATTTCACGATGCCTCTCAACTCGTCAGGTGTCTCTACGGTTTTCTTTTCCACCACCTCATAGTCTTTGATGATGTTAAGCACAATCTTAGGTGCCACGACCGAGAGACGTGAGATCTCCTCGTCGGTAAAATATTTGTCAGACACCTTTATAATGCCTTTGCATCCTACTTTTTTTGAGGGATAGTTGTAACCTATTGTCACGGGTGAGCTGAGCTCTTCGAGCTTGAGCAGCGTTGCCACCTGATAAGTTTTTTCTGCTGGTATGTGGTCAATCACGGTGCCGTTTTTAATGGCGGCGACCAATCGTTCTTTCTTGCTCATTGTGTTATGTGTGTTTGTTTTGGGGTGTTATCTTTCAATTATTGTTTTGTCATTTCTGATGTCATCGAGCGTTATGCCGAGTACATGGCAGAAGATGGCTTCGCGTGCGTAGAGACCGTTCTGTGCCTGCTGAATGTAGTAGGCGTGCGGATCGTCGTCTACGTCATAGGCAATCTCGTTGACACGCGGCAGTGGATGCATGATCTTCATGTTCTCTTTAGCGTTTTTCAGCATGGCGCGTTTCAGAATGTAGACATTTTTTACGCGTTCATATTCCATAAGATCAGAGAAACGTTCTTTTTGAACACGCGTCATATATAAAATGTCGGCATCGGCAATGACCTTGTCGTTGAATACTGTGTGTTCAAAATATTTTATGTTATGCTCCTTGCAATAGAGCTTATACTCGTTGGGCATTGCCAACTCTTTAGGTGCAATAAAATGGAATGTGGGGTTAAAATGTCGCATGGCCGTTATAAGAGAGTGCACTGTACGTCCATACTTGAGGTCACCTACGAGGTAGATGTTGAGGTTTTCAAGCGTCCCTTGCGTCTTGTAGATAGAATAGAGGTCGAGGAGACATTGTGACGGGTGCATGTGTGCTCCGTCGCCAGCGTTGATGATGGGCACAGGTGCTACCTCGCTTGCATATTGCGCAGCTCCCTCAATGTAGTGGCGCATGGCAATGACGTCGGCATAGTTGCTCACCATGAGAATGGTGTCTTTGAGCGTCTCACCTTTAGACACGCTTGAGGCTTTAGCATCGCTGAAGCCTATAACCTTGGCTCCCAGCCGGTTGGCAGCTGTCTCAAAACTGAGACGTGTGCGTGTTGAGGGCTCATAAAAGAGGGTTGCTACTATTTTTCCTTTGAGAAGTTCTCTGTTGGGATGTTTCTCAAATTCTGCTGCCATCTGAATAAGGTACATAATCTCGTCCTTGCTCAAGTCGGCGATTGTCACAAAATTGTGTCTCATCTTTTGTTCCTTAAAAAAATTAGTATGGAAAAATTTTTTTCGGGTGCTAAATTACAAATAATTTTTCACACATTAGCCTTTTTGCCGTTATTTTGTATAAAACAAGAGCAAAATATTTTTTTAGAACGTAAAAGAGTGCTTATAAGAGAACATAAAGAGCACGCAAATAAGTCGCAGAGAGGGTTCAAAGAGGGTTCAAAGAGAGCGCGGCTGATGGAGCTTGCTCAAGCCTCATGACCCCGACAGGTCATAAACTTGCGCAAGCCCCTCACGGCTAATAAACCCTCAGCGTGTCGCCTACCTTGATCTGATAGTCGGGTGAGAGATGGTTTTTCTTGTAGAGGCTCTTCAGGCGTATGGCGTAGGTCTGTGCTATGCTGTACATGCTCTCTCCGTCTTTCACGATGTGCGGACGGTTCTTATAAGCTTTTATAGCCTTTTTACGTTTCTTCTTGAGATAAATAATGTCGCCTGGCTCTATGCGGTCTTTCCAATGGCGCTCGTTGTGCTTGGCGATGACTCTATAAGAGATGCCCACCTCCTTGCCGATCTTCTTGAAGGTGTCGCCCTGGCGAGCCACAAGATAGTAGTTGTCGTTATATATCTTGATGGGGTGCAGACGTTGTCCTGGCAGAGCTTTGTCCTTGCTTGTGTGCGTGGCCATAAACTTGTCGTAGCTTGTGGCGTGGTCAAACTTGTTGAGCTTGTAGAGTTCGATTATGCCTATAAGCTTGTTGGCATACTGAGGATTTGTGGCGTAGCCACAGGCTTTCAACCCTCGTGCCCATCCCTTATAGTCAGTCTTCTTTAAAGAAAACAGTCGTGCGTAGCGTGTGTTGCGTGCAAGAAACTTGCTATGATCCTCAAAACTTTGGTATGCGTTTTCATAGGCGCGGAAACATTCGCCTCGCTCGTCGTCATCGTGATACATCGTTCGTCCTCCCCATCCGTGACATTTTATGCCAAAATGGTTGTTGCCTTGCGTTGCGAGCACGCTCTGTCCGGCACGGCTCTCAAACAGTCCTTGTGCCAGCGTTATGCTTGCCGGAATGTTGTAACGAAGCATCTGTTCTATTGCCAGATCTTTATATTGGTCCACATACTGTTGGTAAGCTTGGTTCCAGCGCATCTGGGCGTGGGCTGAGACAGAGGTGAAAAATAAGAGGCAGGCTGCAAGCCATGCGAGACAGGGGCTGAGTCTTGAAAGGGCGAGGATATGCGGTTTTATCATTTGTATGTTCTGTTTCTTTTGTTCCGAATGTTAATGCAAATTTATTCGAAAGGCAAAATTCCTCATTTTTTGCGACATACACAAACATTTGGTCACAAAAAACTTTAATTGTTAGTTGACGAGTAGACAAGTTGACGAGTAGCAATAGATGGGTAAATGAGGAGATCTTCATTAATCAAAAGAGGGGGAGGCACATGCTCTTGGTCGTGAAAACCGTGAGCTTGTGTCTACCCCTCATTTCTTGTGTAAGAATTTATTTTCTATTCTTTGAAAGTCAAAATGCTTATAGTTTTAAAACTTAAAGCCCTCTCTTTTCTTCTATTCGTTAACAGCAGCCAACTGAGCAGCCACCTCGTCGTTTATGCGCTTTGCAAAGTCGGCAACCGACATGGTGGCCTGTTCGCCGCCACCCTGCTTACGCATGGCCACGGTGCCGTCGGCAGCCTCTTTCTCACCCACCACAACCATGTAAGGCACACGTTTGAGCTCGTTGTCACGAATCTTGCGGCCAATCTTCTCGTTGCGGTCGTCGATGAGAGCACGCACGCCAGCGGCATCGAGCTGGGCTGCTACCTTGCGGGCATAGTCGTTATACTTCTCAGAGATAGGCAGAATAGACACCTGATCAGGTGTGAGCCACAAGGGGAAGTGGCCGGCTGTGTGCTCTATGAGCACGGCTGTGAAGCGCTCAAGCGAACCGAAGGGTGCACGGTGAATCATCACAGGCGTCTTTTTGCTGTTGTCCTCGGCTGTGTACTCAAGACGGAAGCGCTGCGGCAGGTTATAGTCGACCTGAATGGTTCCGAGTTGCCAACGGCGTCCGATGGCGTCCTTAACCATAAAGTCGAGCTTAGGACCATAGAAGGCTGCTTCGCCAATCTCCTCACGAGCCTCCAGGCCTTTCTCCTTGCAAGCCTCGCGAATGGCGTTCTCGCTCTCAGCCCATATCTCGGGGCTACCGATATATTTCTCGGTGTCCTTGGGGTCGTGCAGAGAAATCTGAGCCTCGTAGTTCTCGAAGCCGAAGATCTTGAACACCTTCAAGATAACGTCGATAACGTTCTCAAACTCTTTCTTAACCTGATCCTGACGCACAAAGATGTGGGCGTCGTCCTGTGTGAACGTGCGCACACGGGTAAGACCGTGGAGCTCACCGCTCTTCTCGTAGCGGAATACAGTTCCAAACTCAGCAATGCGCAATGGCAGATCCTTATATGAGCGTGGCTTGCGTGCGTAAACCTCGCAATGGTGAGGACAGTTCATTGGCTTGAGCATATACTCCTCGTCCTCCTCGGGTGTGTGGATCGGTTGGAATGCGTCCTTGCCATAGTGGGCATAGTGACCTGAGGTGACGTAGAGGCTCTTGCCGCCGATGCCCGGTGTTATGACCTCCTGATAGTTGTATGGCTTGAGCAGAGAGCGGAGCAACTCCTGCAGGCGCAGGCGCAGCTGTGTGCCCTTTGGCAACCAGATGGGCAGACCCTTGCCAACACGGTCGGAGAACATGAACAGCTCCATCTCCTTGCCAATCTTGCGGTGGTCGCGCTTCTTTGCCTCTTCTATCATGGCGAGGTGCTCATCGAGCATCTTCTTCTTGGGGAACGAGATGCCGTAGATACGGGTCATCTGGTCGCGTTTGGCATCGCCACGCCAGAAGGCGCCGGCAACGCTTGTTATCTTTACAGCCTTTATTGCTCCGGTGCTCACGAGGTGAGGACCGCGGCACAGGTCGGTGAAGGCTCCCTGTGTGTAGGTTGTGATGGTGCCGTCTTCAAGATCTTCTTCAATGTGCTCACACTTATATTCCTGTCCTGCTGCCTTAAACTCTTTCAGGGCCTCGGCTTTGGCGACTTCTTTGCGCACCACGGGCTCGTTCTTCTTTGCGAGCTCCTTCATCTTAGCCTCAATCTTGGGGAAATCGTTCTCGCTGATCACGTCGCCCTTCTTGGGCATGACGTCATAGAAGAAGCCGTTTTCAACGGCTGGTCCAAAGCCAAACTGTATGCCTGGATAGAGCTCCTGCAGGGCCTCTGCCAACAGGTGGGCTGAGGTGTGCCAGAATGTGTGTTTTCCCTCCTCGTCATCAAACTTGTAGAGGGCTATTGTAGAGTCCTCATTGATGGGGCGGTTCAGTTCAACTGTCTCACCATTTACACCGCAACATACAACGTCGCGAGCGAGAGCCGGTGAAATGCTCTCGGCGATTTGAAAGCCAGTCACGCCCTGTTCATATTCACGAACAGAACCGTCTGGAAATGTGATTTTAACCATAACAAATTAGTATTATATCGAGTTGGTTGCAAAATTATACATTTTTTCTTAAAGTAGTAACTTTTATCTTAAAGATTTTCTTTGCCAACCAAAGTTTTTCATTTCCCTTTCTCAGGCTCCTCCTCACCATTGTCTGAAGAGTTCCAAGCCGAAGCGCACGCCAAAGCCGTCGAAGCGTCCGTTTTTCTGGCCCACGAACAGACCTGTGGAGAACAGGCGGGTGCATATGCCGTAGCCGTATTCTATGTAAGGATGCAAGCGGCTTACGCTCAGCGTGTTTATGTAGATGCGCTCCTTCTCGATGTAGCGTCCAACATAAGGAATCCATGCGGCAAGAAGAATGGGCGACTCATAGGTCAGGTTAGCGCGAACATAATATTTTGACACGTTGTACCAATTTCGCCCCAGCAGTTCAAACGAGTTGGCCCAACTGTCGTTCCATCCGCCAGGAATGTTGTTCTCACGAAAGTTGGTGTAGTCGAGAAAATACCACTCTTTGCCCTTGTGCGTGTAAAAACCTGTACCTAAGCGCATTTGAAGGCTTGATAGACTGGGTAGCGGGCGTTTGTATTGGGCGTCAAACTCGTAGCGCTCATACTCGATGGTTGAACCAAAGAGTCCCTTTATGCTACGCTCATAGTCAGCGGCAATCACAGGGCCGCTATAGCCCAAAGGTCTGTATTCTATGCCGAGGTGTGGCGCCGATGACACAAAGTGGGGGCTTTTGCCAACAGCGGCAAACGACTGACGGTCGATGGCGGTGCGGCGGTGAAACACCAGTCCTGCTTCTATGCCGAGCTTCGGCGAGAAATCGTAATGAAGCTTCATGTCAAGCTCCATGTCGCGGAAATAGTCGAGTTGCAAGCGGTCCCAGTTTATCGTGTCGCCCTTCTCGCTCTTTATGGCGTCTGCCACGAGCGAGTTGGTTATATGGTTGCCGTTGCCAAACTCTACCTCTATGTAACGGTTCTTCTTGTAGTTGAGGTAGAAAACGGCTGGTATGGTGAAATAAAACTGCCGCTGCTTGAACGAGTATCCCGACTTGAAGCGCATCTGTACGCGTTGCATGTCGTTGAACACATAGCTCATGCGCACGTCAAACTTATAGGTGAAGCCGCGTTTGCCGCTATAACCAAAATAAAGGGGGTTGAGGAGTGGGTTTATGCGTAAGGATCCGCGCTTTTCGGTGCCAAAATCGGAACTTATGCGTCCAAGCATCGTCTCGCCTACGGCATCCCACATTTTCTTTGCTTTGTCGCGCTCGCGTTTGTGGGCTGTGGTGTCGTTGCTTGCTTTGCGTGCGCGCGCCTCATGCTGGGCAAAGATCCGCTCATCGCCAGGTGTGAGAGGGTAGGGACGCACGCGGTCAAGGAGGAGCGTGTCGTTGGCGTTGGTCGTACTGTCGGCAAGGAGTTTCGGCAGGCCGAAGGTTGATTCGTAGCGCGAGCTTATCTTGTTCCCTATAAATTTAAACTGTGCGTCAAGCGCACATTGCTGTGGCAGGAGCGATGAAACGCCTTTAGTGCCCATCTTTACAGAAAGCGAGAAGTTGATCATGTCATATTCGCCATTAAACGTAGCTGTCAATATCTTTCCCGTCCTGGTGTCAACGGTTGCCATGCCGCTCACAAGCTGCGTGCTCTTGACCTTTGGACGGAATGTTATGGTTGTGGTGCCATCGAAGAAGGAGATGGTACGGTAACGGTAGAACCTGCGGTTGTGGCGGTTGAAGGGAGAGAGAATGAAGTCGCTTATGAGTGTCTGTCCATACACGTTGGGTGTGAGATATTTCACCAATGTGGGTAGCGTCTTGCGGTTGTGTGGCACCGTGCTCCGTTGCAACACGCGGGTTACCTTGACAATGCGGTCTTTCTGCATCTCTATGCGGTCGTAGGCCTCTCCCACATGGTGTCGCTCTCCGCTGTGCGCCACCGTCCACATGGTAGGCACGGCAAGGAGAATGAAATTGCGTCGGTCTGTCGACAGGCGATATTTTATGTATGAAAACGAGGTGGTGTCGCTCACGGTGGTGTCGACGCTCTGCGGATATGCGAACACGCTGCCCAACAGGGCAGAACGCTGCTTGTCGGCGCTGATGCCAAAAAGCTGTAGGCTCACAAAGGCCATGACGGTTAATATGATTGTTCTGGCGTGTCTCATTAAGTGGCAAAGGTAATGCAAATTGGAGACAATGCAAAATAAAAGAACCTTTATTTTCATTTTCTCTTTCTTCTGCTTCTGGCTTTCATCTTCTTTTCTTCTGCTTGCAAATTTCGGTTTGTCTGCTTTTGTCTTACGTTTTCTTTTTTTTTGTCTTTTGGGCTTTTAGCTTGTGGTTGTCGGTTTGTGGTAAAAACAAAAAAGAGACAGCTCATTTCTGAATTGTCTCTCTTTTTTGTACACCCTTAGGGGTTCGAACCCTAGACCCACTGATTAAGAGTCAGTTGCTCTACCAACTGAGCTAAGG
>ERZ791573.647-NODE-647-length-18320-cov-20.396879_pt1 | contig 18320 bp, 19 predicted proteins | sample MGYA00509971_ERZ791573 | MGnify/ENA primary metagenome ERZ791573 (study PRJEB30046, sample SAMN00791921) | human gut metagenome | study: EMG produced TPA metagenomics assembly of the A metagenome-wide association study of gut microbiota in type 2...
CTCTTCACTCTTCACTCTTCACTCTTCACTCTTCACTCTTCACTCTTCACTCTTCACTCTTCACTCTTCACTCTTCACTCTTCTTTCTTCACTCTTCACTCTTCACTTAAATAATCTCCTCCATCCTCACATCATGGTCTTCGGCAGGTATCGTTTCGCGTTTTTGAAAGTCGAAGCACACACCTATCTTATATATATTAGGGTGTTGTGAGAGAAAACGGTCATAATAGCCCTTGCCACGTCCAAGACGGTGCCCTTGGCGGTCGAAGGCCATGCCAGGGACGACCGCCGCATCGATGGCGTCGTATTGCGTGAAGAGCTTGCCTCTTGGCTCGCCTATGTTGAAAGCTCCTATAGCAATGTCGTCCTTACCGTTATACTCGCGTAGCTCCATCGTCGTGTCGCCCGTAACCACGGGCAGCACCACCTTGACACCGCGCTCAAGCAGCACATCTACCACATCGTGGGTAAACACCTCGTCGGGCAACGAATAATACATCATCACCGTCTTGGCGTTCTTTATCCTGTCATGACAAAGAAGGCGCTCCATAACACGAAGCGACATTTCTGTCAGCTCCTCGCTGGAGAAATGTCGCTTCTGCTGTCTTATCTCTTTTCTAAGATCGTTCTTGTCCATTACGTTGTTTCCGTCATTTTCTTACTCTTCCCTTCATTTTCTTTGACGATGCAGCCTGATGTGTGGCACCTGGCTTCTTGGGAAACGCAGCGTTGTTGCGGAACACCTTGAGAGCTGCTTCAATGGTGGGGTCGCCAAGGTTGATATACTCGTTCCATGCGCTCTCGTCAAGCATGTTGTAGATGATGCGGCTGTTGATGTAACGCTCCAGCAATTTGTGCGACTTCTTGATCATGAGGTTGCGACGCTTCAGTCCGTGCTTGTCGGCGTAAGTAGCAAACTTGTCGACGAGGTTCTGTTTGGCCAGATAGCTTGCCATCTCCATCATCTCCTTGTAAGTGTTGAGCTTCGGACGGTTGTCGTCGGTGTAGGTGAAGGCATATTGCAGGATGAGACCGCTCATGCTTGCCTCCTTATAATAAGAGGTCATGCCCAACGTGTCTTCTGCCACGAAGATGTCGGGGGTGATGCCGCCACCGCCATAAACCACTCGTCCTATGCCTGTGTGATATGCCGGTCCGTGGTGCTTGATGCTGTCTTGTGAGAAGAACTCACCATGCTGGTAACGTGTTATGAGGTCCTGCTCGTAGTTCTTGTCGTCGCCGGTAGAGTAGGGCTTCTGTATGCATCGGCCGGAGGGGGTATAGTAGCGTGCGATGGTGAGACGTATAATGCTGCCGTCGGGGAACCCTATCTGCTGCTGCACCAGACCCTTGCCGAAAGAGCGACGTCCAATGATGGTTGCACGGTCATTGTCCTGCATGGCTCCTGCGAAGATCTCTGATGCCGATGCCGACACCTCGTTGATGAGCACCACGAGCGGAAGCTTCTGGTATGAGCCGTGACCGTCGGAGGCAAACTCCTGTTTCGGCGACTTGCGTCCTTCGGTGTAGACAATGAGCTTGTTCTTGGGCAGGAACTCATTGGCTATCTGTATGGCCGATGTGAGCAGTCCGCCAGTGTTGTCGCGTAGGTCTATGACGAGGTTTGAGAATCCCTGCTGCGACAGCTGCTCCAAGGCAATGAGCAGTTCGGGATATGTTGTCTCGCCAAAGTTCTTTATGCGTATGTAGCCCGTCTTGTCATCAAGCATATAGGTTGCGGCGATGCTCTTCTGCGGAATCTCGCCTCGTGTGATGGTGATATATTTGGGCTTCTTGCTGCCATAGCGCAACACGCCAATCTTTACTTTCGTGTCCTTTGGACCCTTCAAGCGGTGCATGGCCTCCTCGTTGGTCACGATCTTGCCGACGAACGGCTTGCCGTCAACACTTATGATCTTGTCACCAGCGAGCACACCGGCACGTTCGGCCGGACCGTTGCTTATGACGTTCTGCACATGTATGGTGTCTTGACGTATGGTGAACTCAACGCCTATGCCTGTGAATGAGCCTTTGAGATCGTCGTTGGCTGCCTGCGCATCCTTGGCGCTGATGTAGACAGAGTGTGGGTCGAGCTCGGCAAGGATAAGCGGTATTGCGTTGTTCACGAGCGAGTCGATGTTCACCTTGTCCACATACTGGTCGTCGATGATGTGGAGGAGGTTGCTCAAGCGGTTGCTACCCGAGTTGATGATGTTCAGTCGGTTGCCTGAGAAATGGTTGGCGTAGAAATTGCCTATCAGTATGCCCACCACCACGCACAGGGCCATGAGCAGCGGCATGTATCGGTTTGTCTTTTTCATATCGTTATTCATCCGGGTTTAGATGTATCACTTCAATGTGGGCTCTTTCCAACAGGTCTATGCCTTCGGTGAGGCGATATTTGTTGGCATAAACCACGCGCTTGATGCCAGCCTGAATGATGAGCTTGGCACATTCTATGCATGGCGAGTCGGTGATGTAGAGCGTGGAGCCATCGCTGTTGTTGCTGCTTCGGGCCAACTTGGTTATGGCGTTGGCCTCGGCGTGAAGGACATACGACTTTGTGACGTTGTCCTCGTCTTCACACACGTTCTCAAAGCCGCTCGGCGTGCCGTTGTAGCCATCGCTGATGATCATCTTGTCCTTGACCACCAGTGCGCCCACCTGACGGCGTTTGCAGTAGCTGTTCTCTGCCCATATACGGGCCATACGCAGGTAGCGCTGGTCGAGGAGTTTCTGCTTCTCCGGGCTGTTGCTCTTGGGTGCGGTTGTCTCCATATCGTTGTTTGTCTGTTGTTGTTATGACGTTATTTCTTATGTGCGGTCTTTATGCCGTTTCGCTCAAGCAGAGCATCGATGGTGGGCTCCTGGCCGCGGAAGCGCTTGTAGAGCGTCATAGGATGCTCGGTGCCACCCTTCGACAAGACGTTGTCTCTGAAGCTCTGGGCTGTCGTCTGGTCGAAGATGCCGTTTTGCTTGAACAGACTGAAGGCATCGGCATCGAGCACCTCTGCCCACTTGTAGCTGTAATAGCCTGCGGCGTAGCCTCCTGCCATGATGTGGCTAAACTGCACCGTCATGCAGGTGTTCTTGAGCTGTGGCATGACCATGGCCTTCTCCCACGCTTGCTTCTCAAACGTTATGATGTCGTCGGTGAACGGCTCCTGCTTGGTGTAGTAGGCCATGTCGAGCAGTCCGAAGCTCACCTGTCGCAGACAGCCGTAGGCAGCCATGAAGTTACGGCTCTTCACGATGCGGTCTATCAGCTCGTCGGGAAGGGGTTCGCCTGTCTTGTAGTGGAAGGCGAAGGTGCGAAGAAACTGTTTCTCCACAGCGTAGTTTTCCATAAACTGTGAGGGCAGCTCCACAAAGTCCCACCACACGTTGGTGCCGCTAAGGCTCTCGAAGCGTGTGTTGGCGAACATGCCGTGAAGAGAGTGGCCAAACTCGTGGAGGAAGGTCTCGACCTCGCCGAGCGTGAGCAGGGCGGGTTTCTCTGCTGTGGGCTTGGTGAAGTTCATCACCACGCTGGCATGTGGACGCACATTGTTGCCCTTGCGGTCTATCCACTGTCCCTGAAACTCTGTCATCCAGGCTCCACCTTGCTTGCCCTTGCGCGGGTAGAAGTCGGCATAGAGCACAGCGAGATAGCTGCCGTCTTTGTCGAACACCTCGTAGGCTTTAACGTCGGGATGGTAGACGGGTATGTCTTTGTTCTCCTTGAAGGTTATGCCGTAGAGGGTGGTGGCAAGCCCAAACACGCCTTTTATCACGTTCTTTAGCTCAAAGTAGGGGCGCAGCATCTCGGCATCGAGGTTGTAACGCTCCATCTGCAACTTGTGCGAATAGAAACTGAAATCCCAAGGCTTCAGTTCAAAACCTTCGCCTTCCTGCTTCTTTGCCAGCTCCTCAATCTCCTTCACCTCGTTCACGGCTGTAGGCTTGTAAGCGTCAATGAGGTCGTTGAGCAGCTTATACACGTTTGCGGTGTTGCTTGCCATGCGGTGCTTGAGCACATAGTCGGCATAGGTGTTAAAGCCGAGCAGCTGTGCTATCTCGCGGCGCAGATTCACGATGCGCTTGCAGATCTCGAGGTTGTTCTCTGGATTGTCGTGAGTACACTCGGTGTTCTTTGCCATATACAACTGCTGGCGGAGGTCACGCTGTGTGGAGTAGGTCATGAACGGCGAGTAGCTGGGGTAGTCGAGGGTGAAGACCCAGCCTTCCATGTCTTCTTCTTTCGCGTTCTGTGCTGCTGCCTCCACGGCGGTGTCGGGCAGCCCGTCGAGCTGTGCCTTGTCGGTGATGTGTAGCTTGAACGCCTTGTTCTCCTTCAGCAGATTCTGTGAAAACTGTAATGACAGCATGCTTGCCTCTTCTGTCAGGGTGCGCAGCTTCTCCTTGTCGGCATCGCTGAGGAGGGCACCGCTACGCACAAATCCGTCATAGCAGTTGTCAAGAAGCATCTGCTCCTCGGGGGTGAGCTCACGATGGTGCTCATAGACATGCTTGATGCGCTCGAAGAGCTTTTTGTTCAGTCGTACATCGTTTGAGTGTTTGGTCAGAATGGGACTCATCTTCTGCGCCAGCTCGTCGAGCGCATCGTTGGTTTCGGCGCTGAGCATGCATGAGAACACGTTGGACACTCGGTCGAGGAGGTCATAATAATGTTCTCCGTTCTCGTTATCCACACGGATGATGGTGTTTTCAAATGTGGGCTCCTCTGGGTCGTTGATGATCTTCTCTATCTCTTCGTCGTCACGGCGTATGCCTTCCATAAATGCTTCTTCATAGTGCTCCAGCTTTATGCGGTCAAAGGGCACGGTGTCGTGCGGCGTTTTATATGCTTCAAAAAATGGGTTCGTTTTCTTCAAGTTCTCTTTGTTATCTTTGCACATACTTGTATAATTCCTAATGCTATAATTATACTGCAAATTTAGCAATTTTCTTAGAGATTTGCAGCGTGGAGAGAGCTTAATGTTCAAGATTTTAACTAAAATTGTATTTGTCTTGTCTTTGTGTTGCCTTTACATCGCCTTTACGTCGTTTTTGTGCCTTTTTTGTGTCGTTTTTGTGTCGTTTTATTGCAAGTTAGGCGCGTTGGCTGAAAGACAATTTTTCCAATGCTTCCACCTCTATCGTCTCCCGTTTCAACATGATCTGTCCGTCGGCTTCCATCTGTCGTAGCTCGGCGGCGACGGCACGCGGACTGTCGTTGAGCATGTGTGCCAAGCGCGACTTCATGATTTTCACCGTCTTGTGGCCTGTGGGTAGCAGGCAGCGGCTGGAAATGAAATGAATTATGCGTGCCCGCCTGCTGTCGTTGACATGTCGCCACGGTATGCGTGCCAGACGTTGGGCTTGGGTGGAAAACAGGTTGAGGAGGTTTATGCGGAAGATGTCGTAAGTGGCGGAGAGCTTCACCACATCATTCTTGGCAATGCACATGACGGCACATTGTCCGGCTGTGGTGAAGGTGCGGGTGTAACGGGGGGAGATGCCGAACAGACGCTCGGGCTGCACCACGTTAGGGGCTTCAAACAGCTCCTCTATGGTGTAGCCATGGTCGTCAGCGGTGGTACTGACGCGCATCTTGCCTCTTACAAGGAAGATCAGCGAGTTGCACGCTGTGTCGGCCTGCGCCACCACCTTGCCGTCGCCATAAACATGATAGGCTATGGGGAAGGTGGTGAGCAGGTTGCAGATGTCGTTGCTGCTCATGCCGAGGAAGAGAGGCAACGACATCATCTGCTGACATATAAGGTCTACGTGGTCTTTCAAAGCTTTTTATTGCTGTTCTTCAACAATCTTGCCTTTCATCGAAGGCGAGTACCACACAGCATAGTTGCCTTTGTGGTCGGCGTAAATGAAGTAGGCCATGAGCTTGGGGTTGCGCTCCAGCACCTTTTTTGCCTTCTCCATGCCCATAACCATGAATGAGGTGGCATAGGCGTCGGCGGTGGCGCAGCGGTCGGCGATGACCGTGGCAGAGAGCAGACTGTGCTGCACGGGCTGTCCTGTTTTCGGATCTATGGTGTGGGCATATTTCTTGCCGCCCTTGAAATAGAAATTGCGGTAGTTGCCACTGGTGGCCATGGCGCGGTCTGTGATGTTAAGCACGGTCTGTAGCTCCTGGTTCGTGTTTGTGGGATCGTCAGACGGCTTGGTAACGCCAATCTTCCAGGGCACACGCTTCTCGCTGATGCCGCAGGTCACCACCTCTCCGCCAATCTCTACCATGAAGTTGTCAATGCCCTTGCGACGCAGAAAGTCGGCAACAACGTCGCTGCCGTAACCTTTGGCAATGGCGCCACAGTCGAGCATGGTGCGTGGATCGGCCTTCTTTATGCGGCCGTCTTTCATGCTCACCTTGTCAAAGCCAACGAACGTGCGCAAGCTGTCGATGGTGTGCTTGGTGGGCATCGATCCGTTCTTGAAGCCGAAGCCCCAGGCGTTGACGAGCGGTGCTACCGTTATGTCGAAGGCACCATTGGTATCTTCTGACACCATTTCGGCGAGGGTGAACACTTCCTTGAACATGCGTCCCACGACGATGTCCTGGTTGTTGTTGACCTTTGTTATCTCCGACTGCTTGTTGAACATCGACAAGGCGTCGTCAACCTTCTGTAGCTCTGCCAGAATGTCTTTGTTGAGGTCTTCGCCATACTGGTAGGTTATGTGGTAGACGGTGCCGAAAATCATTCCCTCATTATGCTGGTAGGGCGTGTTGTGCTGCGAACAGGCAATCTTTATTGTTGCTCCTATGAGCAGCAACAGGAAGATGACGCGAAAAATATTTTTTTTGCTTTTCATTCTGTTATTTTTATATCTCTATCGTCACGTTAAATGTGCCACCAAGGCGTGTGCCTCCCTGTTTGCCGTAGCCAGGCACATACCAGCAGTTGCCGGCTTCGCCGTCGCTGTAAAACAGACGCTTACGGTAACGGACGCTCCAACCTAAACGCAACGGACCCCATATCTTGGCGTCAACGCTTACGACGCCTTCAAGCCAGTGGTAGTTGCATTTCTCTCCATCTCTCCTGTAGTCGGCATCGTCGCCCCACACGGGGTCTTTAAGGCCGGTGGTGAACGCGTCATACTTGAAATAGGTGAGGGCGTAACGGGCACCCACAAACACGCGATAGTCGTCGTGCTTGTTCTTCATGAGGTTGAAGTCGACACCTGCGCGCAGGTATGGCGCACTGGTCTTATAGGTCATCTTCGTAGTTACGTTTTCTGAGTTGGCCTTGCCCAATCCCACCTCCACGATGGGGAAGTATTTGTCGCGTAGGTTCACTCTTGCGGCTGCCTCATACTGTCCGTAATCGCTGAAGGCCAACTGTGCTATGCCCACAAGGTCGGCAGACACAGACACACCGCGAAACAAGCTCACGGTGTCTTTCTCTTGCACGATGTTTTTCGTGCCGTTGCCTTGCTGTGCCATGGCGCTGACGGTCATGAGCATCAGCAACAGGGCGAGGCCAAGTGGGCGCAGGAGCAGGGTGGGGGAGTCTGCGTGTTGCCTATTGGGCTGTCTTAAGACTGATGATGAGATGTGCTCTTTGTGTGTCGTATGTAACATAACTGTTGTTTATCTTTACCGATTCTACCTTGTGTGACGTGTGCTTGACGTCGGTAATCTCGTGAAAAACCATCGGACTGCAGTCGACTGACTCAAAATGGGGCTGGTTGGTCTTGTTTACCGTTATGGTGTCGTAGACGTGCTTTTTCGTGTCTTTGTCAATGAAATCGAAGTAGAGCACGTCGCTGTCGTGGTTATAACTCATGGGTATGGCCAAACTGTCGGCATCATACAGACGGTTCATGAGCACTGAGTCGTTGCCGTCAGACCTCTTCACCGACACGGTGAGGGTGTCGTTGAAGACCTGGTCAAACTTGCAGGTGGTCATGACCCTACTGTTCAACGGACAGTCTATCGACGAACAGGCACCGAGCATTGCTGCAAAGGCGCTAGCCGCCATGACGCATGTTATTGTTTTACGCATTTCAGTGTCTTTTCTATTTGGTAGTCGTTGCGGTTCTGTGATGAACGGCTCACAAGGTCGCCAATGAAGCCCGCAAGGAACAGTTGTGTGCCTATCATCATCATCGTGAGGGCGATAAAGAAATAGGGCGAGTCGGTGACGAGACGCTGAGGTATGCCCTGTGACAGGCACCACAGCTTGTCGGCACCAATAATGAAGGCTGATATGAAGCCGATAATGAACATCATGGTGCCCATGAAGCCAAACACATGCATGGGCTTCTTGCCAAAGTTGCTGAGGAACCACAGCGTTATGAGGTCGAGGTAACCGTTGAAGAAGCGGTTGAGACCAAACTTCGACTTGCCATACTTGCGTGCCTGATGGTGTACGACCTTCTCGCCAATCTTGTCGAAACCGGCATTCTTGGCGAGGTACGGGATGTAACGGTGCATCTCGCCATAGACCTCGATGTTCTTGATCACATCGCGACGGTAGGCCTTGAGACCACAGTTGAAGTCGTGGAGGTTGTGAATGCCGCTGATCTTACGGGCTGTAGCGTTGAACAGCTTTGTGGGTAAAGTCTTCGACAGCGGATCATAACGTTTCTGCTTGTAGCCAGACACGAGGTCGTAGCCATCCTCGGTGATCATCTTGTAAAGGCCGGGAATCTCATCGGGAGAGTCTTGAAGGTCGGCATCCATGGTTATAACCACATCACCCTGTGCTTCTTTGAAGCCACAGTAGAGGGCGGGACTCTTGCCGTAGTTGCGGCGGAACTTTATGCCTTTAACGTTCTCCGACTGTTTGCTCAGGTCCTCAATGACCTGCCATGAGTTGTCGGTGGAACCGTCGTTTACAAATATCACCTCAAAGCTGAAGCCATTGGCTTTCATCACTTTTTCAATCCAGCGGTAGAGTTCGGGTAGCGACTCTTCCTCATTGTATAAGGGTACGACTACAGAAATATCCATATCTTTTACATGTTTTATCGTGGCTTGCATGTCATCAACATGCAGAGCGTCGGTTGTGTTTGTTGCGTTATGATGTTTTTGTTTTTATCTTTATCTTTTTGTTCTTATCTTTGTCTGCGGCGTGCTTCTTTTTTTTTATTATTCTTGCATGCCGTCGTCTTGTCTTAATGGTGCTTCCTTCTGCACACGGCAGCGATAGGCAAGCTCAACACAAAACCCACAAAGAAATTTTGCATCATGAAGAGGAAGGCCCAATGTATGGGCGACAGGCTTTTCATCATGGCAAGGGTGGAGTCGATGTCTTGTGTCGACAGGCCCGACTGACGATACACCTCGCTCATCGTTGCTGCCGATGTGGCAAGCATGGCGTAGAACGTGCCATGGTCAAGAAACTTAAAGTAAAGGTACTGGCCAAGGGCAAAAATCATCGACGAGTAGACAAAGGTGTAAACACAATAGCCATAGCTCCGTCGGAACGAAATGTAGCCTCCAAGGGCATAGTTGCGAAAAGCGCACAGACGCCAACCGACAAGGATGGGGGTCAGAAGGGCAAGGATGTTGCCAAGGCCGCTTTCTGGCATATACATGATTGCCAGAAAACTAACGAACCACAGAAGGCATAATATTGCCCCATCCTGACGAGCAAACGCTTTCAGCTGGACGAGATCTTCAATTTTTATCATTAAAAATGTTGTTTTATAAAACGACTACAAAGGTAGTGTAAAAAATCGATTATGAGAAGCAATTACTTATTTTATTATGAAGTTTCCGCTTTTTTTTGACAACGCTTAATGTTTCACGGCTTGTCATCATCGGTTCATATCTTCTTCTCATCCTTGTCTTTCATGTTACAAACAAGTGAAAATTCAATCATTATAATTAAGGTGTAATCTGTTTTTAGTTCAAAAGGCCTTATGTTTATTAATAAAACACTTGATTTAGATTAAGAATGTGTGGAATTTTATAAAATTGTTATTGAAAGTTTTGTTGTTTCAAATAAAAGCAGTACCTTTGCATCGCAATTCAGAAATACAACAATTGCTTAACGCTTTATTTGATGTTTTTTTGATTAGTTTTAGTTGATATCGCGGAGTGGAGCAGTTGGTAGCTCGCCAGGCTCATAACCTGGAGGTCGCATGTTCGAGTCCTGCCTCCGCAACTTTATCGGTGCAACATACTGAATACCAGTAAGTTACACCGATTATTCATTTATGCCTTCGACAATAATGCGACAAAGATGGCTCAGAGGAAAAGTACTGGGGATGTTTTTTTGTTTCATAGTATTTTGTATCTTTGCATTATGAACATGCTTGAACAATTAGCCCGTCTAGTTCTTCCCAAAGAAATACTAGACAATTTCGATATCGTCAAGATAGAAACAGATGAGTCTGATATTGACTCAATGAGTATGACCATCTATCTTTACGAGCGTATGAATGCTTATCTCCAAAAATCTGAGGACTACGAATCCAAAGGTTTTATGGATGCTGTACGCATAACTGATTTTCCGATTCGTGACCATAAAGTGATTCTTGTACTTCGTCGTCGTAGATGGAAAAACAAAGAAACAGGAGAAACATTTGTCGACCGTATTAGTGTTACCGAATCAGGAACCCGCTGCTCGAAAGAGTTTGCGGTTTTTTTAAAAGAGACGTATGGACACATCCCCGACGACCTGCCGTACGCTTGAGCGATACTACCATGTAAACTCCAATACATTGGATAAACAATACAAGGATGTCTTGAGTGACTATCGTACCTGGTCAGAACTAGAACATGCCGATGAATGGCTTGTCTTTCCTGACAACATGGGGCGTAATTTGGCAATAGACGAGACCTCTATGTCTAACGGAGAATTGCGCACAATCGTCACCAACAGGGACAGACACGGAAAAGACCAATGTCTGGTTGCAATTGTCAAGGGTGTTAAGTCAGAGGACGTTATCAATGCCTTGAAGCATATACCAGAAGCACTTCTGAATATGGTTGAGGAGGTTACATTAGATTTGTCAGACTCCATGAGAAAGATTGTTCGCACATGCTTTCCTAAAGCAATGAGAGTAATAGACAGGTTTCACATACAGAAGCTTGCTTGCGATGCAGTGCAGGAAATGCGCATTAAGCATCGTTGGGATGCTATACAAGAGGCTAATGACGACATGGAGAATGCAAAACTTGAAGGACGCGAATATGTGCCTTTTCGATATGAGAACGGAGATACGAGAAAGGAATTGCTAGCAAGGAGTAGGTATCTTCTTTTCAAATCAGGAGAGAAATGGACACTGTCACAAAGCAAGAGAGCAGAGATTCTATTTAGAGAATATCCAGATTTGAAAACAGCATATGGACTCTCGCATTCTTTGAGAATGATTTTCTCAAAAAATACTATTAAGGATGCTGCAAGACTTTCTATGGCTAAATGGTACAATAAAGTGGAAGAAGCAGGCTTCCGTTCTTTCAATGTTATCGCTGCAACATTCTATGAACATTACGATGATATTCTTAACTTTTATAAAAATAGATCATCTAATGCGGCAGCTGAATCCTTTAATGCGAAAATCAAAGCCTTCAGAGCATCGCTAAGGGGTATCGTTGATGAAAAGTTCTTTCTGTATAGACTTGCAAAGATTTATGCTTATCCCCACTAAATTTCCACTGAGCCACAAAGATGGCTCTTAGTAATCCGATTATTAGTGTATTTTTCATGTGTAACATCCATAAAAGATGTTAACATTATCACTTCTATTTGCGTCAAATCATACATAGTTGCATATAATATTTGTTAAATAGATTAATTTTATTTAGTTTTCGTTGTTTAACTTGCACAATTTATGCTATTGTAAACTGCGCCAAATATGCGCCAAAAGCAATTACCACTTGTAATTGTTTGCGATATGCTTACATATAGTAATTTTAAAACAAAGAAAATGTATTCAAGATTTCGAAACGGAAACTGTTCGAACATTGTGGGGTACACACCTCCCACTTTACATAAGGGTGTGCGTTGGTTTGTTGATTTCACAGCTTGGGATCCTGCACGAGATGCCATGCGCCGAAAGAGATGTTACATAAAGGACAGTCTTAGTGTGCCAGCGAAAAAGCACAGAGCAAGTGAAATAATTGCGGTTTTGACAAAACAGCTTTCCCAAGGTTGGAATCCATGGGTTACAAATGATGAAAGCAGAGGTTTCGTTCTTTTTGATAATTGCCTGGAACATTTTTCCGAGTATGTAGAACGAATGGACCGAAAAAAGACACGCCAAGATTATTCTTCAAGGATCAGCGTCCTCAGAGAGTTCATCGCGCAGCAAACCAATCCCGTCAAATACGCCTACCAATTCGATGTCACTTTTTGCACGGACTTCATAGACTGGATATATCTTGACCGTGAAAGTTCTGCACGAACAAGAAACAACTATCGCGTTTGGCTTTATGGCTTGGCTGAATTTCTGATTGCGCGAAAGCATATAATGACGAACCCGGTGGAAAACATCAAGGTACTGCCTGAACACGAGAAGTTCCGCAAAGACTTGTCGCCTCTAATGTTGAAACAAATGGCAGTACATCTCAACAAGGTGGACAAGCCGTTCTTCCTTGCTTGCATGATGCAATACTACACCCTGATTCGTCCAGGTGAGATGAGCAACCTTAAGATCGGTGACATCTCGATCAAAGACCAATCAATCTTTGTATCTAAGGAAATAAGTAAAAACCGTAAGGATGCTGCGGTTGGCTTGAATGCTATGATAATCAAACTAATGCTCGACTTAGGTACATTCAATTACCCCAATAATTACTATCTGTTCGGACCTAAATTCATGCCGAGTGAGGAAAAGTTCAGCTCCCAACAATTCAACAACAGATGGAGAACAATGCGCAAGACGCTAAAGTGGGACAAATGCTATCAGTTCTACAGTCTGAAGGATTCTGGCATAAGAGACTTGGCAAATGCGCATGGTGTTGTCATTGCTCGTGACCAAGCACGTCACAGCGACATATCCACCACAAATAGGTATATCCAAAGACACGGAGTGCAGCACGAGACACTTAATTTTGAAGGCAATCTTGTATATAAAGAAAAGGACTGTAAGCTTGGCTTGTAATATATATAATACCGCATTTTTTGTTCTGGTTTATGCATATAAAATTTAAGCGCAAGTTTGCCAAAAACCGACACACTTGCGCTTGTTTTCTTTCTAGAAGCAATTATTACCTCTTGCAATCCTGAAGAATTGCATTCAATATTCCTATATAAGTTTCGGAGATACGGTTGCCATAGCCCGGATGATATGTGCGATAAGAGTGCTTCGGCAGATGCTTCGAGCGGAGTCGCGCCACCTTGCGCATACAACAACATGCAAATTCATGGTACTCTATGTCTGAAATCTTCAGCCGGATATCTCCATCGTAGTTGGGACCAGTGAAGAAAAGGCACACGTCGGGTTGTAATATCTCAAGTTCCTCGGCCAGAAGATTATAATAGTGCACCTCGTCATCGAGCACTACTTGTTCCGGCTTGCCCTTCCCCATGTTCCTACCAAATTTATTGACGTTCATCCAAATGAAGTTCAAGTCGTCGAAGCCATTTAACTCAAGGTTGAAACGATGGGCATACCGCCAGAATGTGGAGTTGCACTTAGCACCCAACTGGAAGTTCTTGTACACCTCGATGTTCTTCTGAATCTCCACATCTGATTTCATATAGTCACAGTACCACCCATTGGTCTCCTGTCCTATCATCACAAGTCTGTACTGCAACCGTAGATACAGCTTTTCCCAACAATATGGAAGGAGCGGACCTGCGTAGTCCTCAACACATTTGGCATCGAGGTCGGCATACAAAGCATCGAGTGCTTGCATATGATTGTGGTAGAGGGAGAATAGTCGTTCGTTAAGCATCTGACTCAAACTACAGCGACAAAATACGCATCAATAGATTATTGAAACTGTCGTTAGCGCTTGACAACATTTCTATCATTAAAGAATGCTTCTTCAATTCTTCTTCTGTCATATTGCAGTTCTTTGCGTGAAACAGTGCCTCATCGGTAATTTTGTCTATACGGTTGGAGGCTTTATCGAGCTGTTTTTCCAACATCGGAATAGCGGACTTGAAACGATCAAGATTGGCGTTAGTTTGTACAATGAACGCTTCGAGCTCTGTATCAAGACGTTTCAATTGCACTTTTACATCGGCGATGTACTTAATTGTATCAGTTACTGATGTCGTCACATTGTTGACCACGTTGACAGCTGCGGCAATTTGCATAGCCACGTCATCGACTGTATCAATGACAGGGACAACTTGATTTTGATTATCTTCCATATTATCTAACTTTAAAATGTTAATTCTAATCCGAAAAGGCTGATACGGCACCTTTTATTGCTCCTGTAAATCCTGCCCACGCTACGTTTTTCTTACTAAAGTCCGGACGGAATATCTTGACATATCCTGCCTGTTTCTTCAGCCTTTTTTGTGCCTTTTCAATAATAGACTCGGGCATTTCATTACCATAACTTATATGCCAAGATATGAAACATGCACATAGAGAAAAGATTATACCTAGCGTCCATTCTATCCATACCTGCAAATCCAACCAACTTAGAAGGGAAAAAACTAGGCTAAGCAAAAGGATGGTTATTCCAAAAAACATTGCCGTTTGACCATATTTGAACCAAAATATGTGCTGTTTATAGGTTTTATACGCAGCATTCTTCTTGAGTAACTTTCTTGCGAATGGACTCTTTATCTTAGGTAATGTCCTCATTGTGCCTGCACTGCATTCATCTTCATCATCATAATTGTTGTTGTCAAATCCATATTTGCAAAGGATAGGGCTAAGTAACGCTATATCTGTGACAATGAACACATCTGCTCCTAACAAGTTTTTGGCTTTTTCAAGCCTGCTCAGTTCTAGCTTCATATTGTGGTTGGGGCAGAGCCTCTTTGCAATCATAGCATTCGCGTCGAAATAAGTTGGTCTATTCTTTGATGAGCAATGCTTGCCTATGTTCCATGCCCGATATTCCGAGCATAGGAAATCAACCAATATCTTAGAATAACAAGACAAGCGATAGATATCCATTATTCGCTGCATATTGGCAAGTTGCAATTTGAACAAAGGATTTTCCACGTCCTCCTTAGCATATGTCTTTTCAGCTTCTACTTCCACTAATTGGCCTATCCGTTCTTGTACCTTTGTAGCTCTTTCTGCGAGCCTTTCTGTTGTTGCTAATTTTTCTGACGCAAGCTTCTTTTTGAGCGTAAGCATCTTGTCCAAAGCTGCATTATGCACTCGGACTGCATTTATATTTTCTATAGCACCGAAGACTGCTGCTCCTGCAAAAACCACAGCAGACGTACCAATAGCAACATTTTTGCTGTCAAAAGTACAACCGATCGATCGAGCCATTTGAATGCCGTGTATGGTGAGTTCGCCAATTTGTTTAAAACCAGCGTCAATCTGCTCACCAAGAACCTCAAACTGTGCACTAAGCTCAGTTTCAATAGCTTGTATTTCCGCAATACAACATTCCATTTCTTCTTGCATCAAGTTGATGCCAGGATTTGCTGTAAAGATAGTTGTACTCATTGCCTTTGCTCTATTGTCATTTATACCATCCGTCACCGTCCTTATAGCCGTTACTCAAGACTTCTAAAGATCTTGAGCAATCTATAGTTACATCCATTAAAATTCAAGAATTGATAAAATCCTAAATCCGCGATGCTATACTACATTTCTTTTCCGATGGGGCTTAACTATGGTTTAAATTTATTATTCAGAACAAGAAGACGAGAGAAATCTATTCTTCCTGGCTCTGGCTTGCAGTCTGCAAGACTTTTTCTTGAATCGCTACAAATTTAAACAAAAATCCGAATGCAGCAAAAAATTTTCACTATATTTTTACATAACTATATCGTATTTAAAGACAGACATATAGAGGAGAGGCTTTGGTGTTGTCTTTGACAGTTGTAGTACTTTATGAATCTACGAATCCCGTCTCTCAGCTCGCTCACAGTCTCTTCTATGTTCAGATACATGTACTCCAGTTTTATAATCCGCAAAAGCGCTCTATTCAATCTTTCTCCTTGCACTGCCTTCTACCGCCAATACCGACCATTATTCAATACCAATCAAATAATCGCACACATGTTTTGTTAGTACACTGCGAGCCTTGGTCAGGACAGACTTTTCTACAAACATATAACCGTCATATAATCCACATCATACGGCAAACACGCTCCTATCCGTGCTTGACTCAATGATAGAGACCGGAGGTATGACAAAGGAAGAATACCAGGAAAAGGTAAGGAACTTTGTTTGTAGCCTCTGACATTGATTATTTAGTGCAAAGTTAGTGTTAAACCAAAGGAAATAATCTTCTTTCTAATAGTTTTATACTAACTTTGCATAAATAATTGGATATAACGCTACACTGCGCTACAAGACGCTACAGGCAGGCTACATTTTTTTTGCGACATAAAAGTTACGTAATGTGCTGAATATCAAGTAAGCTACATAGTGCTACGATGTAATGGGCACAATTTCGCTTATAGTGTTTCAAAAATAATCCTGACTTGTGAGACTTATGCAAAGAGTGGCGGTAAAGTCGTGTTGGTTGAACAACATGTATAGGTTAATTTGTGCTCAAAAATCCTCAATACATTGAGGAGCCATGAGCCAAAAGTAGACCTTACAAATCTTAAAATAGTTAAATTGTGTAACATAAGCCGTTCATAATCAACGATTTAGGATGTTGTGTCTTGCGCCAGTTCTGCGCCAAATTTGGTGCAAAAAGGAGATGTTTGAAAAAATTAGCTATTGATAATCAGCAAGTTACAGATGGTGGTAGAGTGCTTTTAAATCCTGCCTCCGCAACTCATAACGGCATAGCAAGTTGTAATAGCAACGAGTTATGTCGTTTTTTCGTTTCAGGCTGCCAGCCAAGACAAATTCTGTCTGGCCATAGGTCAAGGTATTACGAGTAATATGGCGGCTGAAAAACATGTTGGAAATAGATGATTATACCATTAAAAGGCAAATCATCTATTCCTAATATTCTACTTAAATAGTGCTCACACAACGGAAGTCGCAATAACTCTCCAAGCACCATTTTCATGACGTGCTATGTAGCCATTGTCAACCATGCGCTTTACAAGTTTCTGAACAGCAGACGTATTGATGCCTAACGAGCTTGTCAATTCTGCATAAGTAATGCTGGGATTTTCACGCATCAACCGCAGAATTCGTGCTGTGTTTTTACTTCTTGTCGTAATAATCTCGCCATCGTACCACCAAAGGTCTTCATCCTTGCGAGTTACAAAGTCAATGTCTGTTTGAATTTCCTTGGCAACTAATTTCTCAAAGTATTTCAGGAAAATGCCTATCTGCTTGATATTGGCATGTGCTTCTACAGAAGGAATCGCACCTACTACCATATCGGTTTGGTGCAAAGCCTCCAGATACTCTTGTTTTTTCCGGCTTCGTACCACTATCATCGGCCATCCATGTCTTGAAAGAATATAGTTCACCATTAAACGAGCTATTCGTCCATTTCCATCCTCGAATGGATGGATGCGTATGTAGCGGTAATGGAACAAGGCCGCCAATTCTACGGGAGATAGATTTCCTTGCTGTTCCTCCTCGTTATACCAATTTACAAGATCAGACATAAGAGCAGGTGTCTCCTCAGGTGATGCATACTCAAATCTGTCACCATAACGAGTTATTACACTGTTAGGACGAGTCTTGTATTGTCCTGCATGGATAACAAAACTTGTCTGCACACCATTGGGTAATGTGCGATACTCGGTATAGTCCTCACGAAGCAAAGTATGATGAAGTGTCCTGATGAAATTTTGTGTTAGTGGTTCTTTCTTATTTGCCGCCTCTTCCTTCATCATTTTTACAGACACCTCACTGGCTTTCATGTCGTTGAAGTCTTTCAAGTGTCCTTCTCCACTTACTTTGCCAAAAAGAAGCAAAAGCTCTGTCTGGCCATAGGTCAAGGTATTGCCTTCGAGATGATTACTGTTGTAGTTATACTCAACAGTAAACCTCATGCTAAGTTTGTTCTGATCGGCTTCAGACAGTGGCTGAATAGATTGCCATTTGTTATAGATTTTTTCTAATGTCATAATCGTTCTACTTTTATCTATCACTTCTTTTAGAGTGGTAAGTTACCACCTTTATTGGTGGTATATGATTTAACCATGTATCTTATCATTACCCCAGTTCGGGATAAGAATAGTTCATAAAAAAGTTGGTAGTCTTACAAATATTTTGTATCTTTATAGGTGAAAATCAATTATTTAAGTAGATGTTGAAAATTAGTTTATATCCGAAGAATTGCGTATATTTGTGTC
>ERZ791573.657-NODE-657-length-18184-cov-2.496222_pt1 | contig 18184 bp, 10 predicted proteins | sample MGYA00509971_ERZ791573 | MGnify/ENA primary metagenome ERZ791573 (study PRJEB30046, sample SAMN00791921) | human gut metagenome | study: EMG produced TPA metagenomics assembly of the A metagenome-wide association study of gut microbiota in type 2...
TCATTTTTTATTTCTAATGTATATTGTAACATGAACTGTCCGGGTTGAAAAGAGTCGGACGCGGGCAGAATAAGGGGATTGAAAAAATGTGGTAGCAGCCTGCGCGGGGAAATTGCGAAAAATCAAAGACCCGGAACCTTTTGGAGCCGTTTTGGCCCTGAAAAAGTTCCGGGTATCGTACAGTATTTTTTGGATGCTTTTTATCGGCAAAGGCCGAGACGCTTTTTGAATCCCTCCCACAGGCGCACCACCCGCTCCCGCGGCAGGAAATACCCGCAAGGACGGCGATTGCTGGGTGCACTGTGTGGCGCGGGTACCGGTACACCTGCCCGAATGCTTTTTGTGGATTTGCATAGGCAATACGAATTGCCAGACGTAAACGCAATGAATTGGCAAATTTCATCCATTTCTTCACATCTCCACCGTACACATAATCAGCTGTAGAAACTAATAAAGCATTCTGATTTTCAGAAAGTACCTGAATAGCATTATCAAGTTCCTCGAAAAACTTATTATAAACTTCTTCTTGAGAATCGTATGGAATTGTAATCTTACCATCTTCTCCAATCTTAGAATAAGGAATCGGGCCATACGTATCTGTAATACGACTCATCGCTGCGACCTTGATCACTTGTGCAATAGCATAAGGAACCGGATTACCTGTATTGTTTGATACAATCTTTACAGAGTTTAAGTTTCCATACAGCACAGGAATCACTTTATCACTGACCAGGAAAACACGTGTCCAGTCATTTTTTGCATTATAATTAGAAATAGTTGCAGAAAAGCCTTTGTTAGAATCTGCGAAATATCCTCCCATCGGGCCTCCCAACAAACAATCTGTAAATTGGGCAGTATTCACATCCGGAGATACTACACAACCTGCAAGCTGGGTCATGGCCGATCCCAATGCATAATCATCATTTTCAAGATCTCCCGGTTGGTAAGGATTGGAATTTATATCCAAATATTTGTCTGTACAAGAAAATGAGACAAACACTAAGGAGCTCAATATTAACTTGTTTAATATGGTATTTTTCATAATTATTATCTTTTAAAATTTAAAGCTCAAACTAAAGCCTATATTACGCAATGCTGGCATCATAAAATAGTCAATGCCCTGATAGAAATTATCAGTAGAAGCCACTGTTTCAGGGTCGAATGGAGCTTTATTGTAAATCATCCACAAATTGCGTCCGATAAGTGCGACTTTAATATCACAAACATTTCGTAACATTTTGCGTGGGAAAGTATAACTTATAGATGCTTCCTGCAAACGTACATTGGTTGCTGAATAAGTATAATACTGCGGAACTGCAGTTCCCGCTCCAATTGTACTATACCAAGTTTCAGGAGTAACACGGTCTGTACCATTTACCATCACATAACCTAAATCCCGAGCATCAGCAGAAGCTTCAGAAACGCCATAATAATCAAGCATTGCCTGAGTTCTTGAGAAAACAACTCCACCAAAACGAGCTGTAATCAAGAAGCCTACATTGAAACCTTTCCAAGATAAATTATTACGCCAAGCCAAATTACCATCAGGCAATACACTTCCCAACTTAATATATTGATCTGGATCCGAGATTGTTTCAGTTGTCATTTTTCCATCACGGCCAATATAAATATCACCATTACTATCGCGTTTAAAATCAATTATAGAGTAGAGGTCACCCATTGTTCCGCCTTCCTTCAGGAAGAAACGTGATTCTCCCAATCCCCCCATATTCAAAGAAGACAATGAGAATTTTTCTCCTGTAATAGGATTGATTGCATTATCAGCTAATTCCAAAATTTTATTACGGTTCATAGAATAGGTAATACCTGTGTCCCATGTAAAGTCTCTCCAAGTATTTTTGTATCCTAAAGAAAGTTCAATACCCTGGTTACGAACAGCACCTGTCTGAATATACATTGCAGACCATCCACTTACCGGAAGTTGAGGGTTAAATGTCTGATTCATAGTCTTGGCATTGTAATAGGTTACATCCAAGTCGAAATTCTTCAAGAAACGCATAGACAAACCAACTTCGAATGACTGAGTACGTTCCGGTTTCAAATTATACAACGGATACTGGGTTGTAATACTCCAAGCATTATTTTTCCATTCGTAACGTGGATTAGCAATATAACGTTCAAAAGGATTACCTACAGAAGCCCAAGAACCACGTACTTTCATATAAGAAAGATAATCTTTATTCAGATTAGGCATCAACTCGGAAAGTACAATAGATCCACCCACTGAAGGATAGAAGAATGATTTACTGCTTGAATTTGGACCTGCCAACTGTGAAGGCCAGTCATTACGTCCTGTCAAGGTTAAATAATAAGTACTCTTATATCCGATTTCTGCAGAAGCAAAGATTGACTGAGTTTGTTCACGCCATCCTTCCTGAAGTTTTTTCGTTTTACTTGCACTCAGATTCTGGATAGCAAAGAAGTTTGTATATCCTACTGGCTCATCACCAAATGCAGCTCCTCCATCTGCAATAGGACCACGTACCTGCATTGCATCAGAACGCATATCTGAAATAGAAGCACCTAAATTGGCCTGCAAACTCCAGTCTGTACCAAAATTTTTATTTACATTTACGAGAACATCTGCATACAACTGTTTTTCCTGAGTACGAGTAATACCATAAAGTCCTCGACTTGATTGTTCTGTCAGCTGAAGGTTCGTAGAAGCATAGAATTTTTCGGTATAATCATTATTTGAATTATCCAAACGTACACGTCCACTGACATTCAACCAGTCTAAAATCTGATAACTTAATCCGGCATTCAGCATGTATCGGTCTTTCTTATTATTACGAAGGTTACGATAATTAATCCAATAAGGATTTTGCATCGTCATTGCTTCATCACCGATAGGCCAATACTGAGTATAAATCTTACGAGCCGGATCATAGCGCTCATACATTTCAATATCAGACCAATCATTTCCTCTTGGGAACAGATAAGCGCCTACCAATGGGTTATTATACACACCCTGATTGGTCATATTCTGGTCATTCTGCAAAATATAGCTGGCACCGATATCCAACTTCATTTTATCATTTAGGAATGAAGTTGTATTACGTACAGTAAAATTATATCGATTATATTTATTATTAGGGATAATACCTTTAGAGTTCACTGCTGCTGCAGAAGCATAAGTCTGATTCTTCTCTGTACCAGTCGACAAAGAGATGCTTTCACTTCCAATTATACCTGTTTGGAAATAATCATCTGCAGGATTATAACCATAATAGTTAGCTTCAGTCAAATGAGGTCCCCAGCTACGGCTACCAGTAGAACTATATACGCCCTCAGAACCAGTTCCATAACGTGTCTGAAAACGTGGCATTACAAATGGAGAAGAAAATTCAGTATTACTATTGACTGTAATACTCAACTTACCTTCTTTTCCTTTTTTAGTAGTAATAACAATCGCACCATTAGCTGCATCCGAACCATACAATGCAGCCGCAGCTGCACCTGTCAGTACAGACATTGATTCAATATCTTCCGGGTTAATATCAGCAATCGGTTCTGTTGCACCTTGTGAATCAAATTCAGTTCCTCCCTTATTACTTCTACCAGAGAAAATTGGCACACCATCAATTACATAAAGAGCATTAGATGACTGCATAATAGATTTTGTACCACGCATCACAACTTTTGAAACACCACCAACTCCAGAAGAAGAAGCATTGATATTTACACCTGCAACTTTACCATTCAATGAATTAACAAAGTTTACATCCTTATTCGTTGTTACATCATCTGCACTAACTTGCTGTACATTATAAGACAATGCTTTTTCCGAACGTTTAATACCCAAAGCCGTAACCACAACTTCTTCCAACACCTCTGTGTCTTCTTTCATAGTAAGATTTAAGACTGTTTTCCCAACTACAGACATTTCTATTGTCTTATAGCCTACATAGGAAAATTGCAAGACAGCCTTGTCGGAAACCTCTAAAGAGAAATTACCATCAAAATCTGTAATTCCTCCATTGGTCGTGCCCTTTTCCATGACTGTTACACCAATCAAAGGTTGCCCCGAAGCATCTACGACTTTTCCAGTCACTTTTTTTTGTTGAACAGTTTGTTGAACAGCTGTAGCATGTTCTGCGACAGGTTGAACAGCATCTGAAGATGCAAACGCATTTTGCATAGGAATTGCCAAAAGCGTTGACATCATTAATGTTCGAGCAAGAGTTTCCGAACATTTAGATGAGTGTTTCTTTCTCATTTCTGTTTTTCTTGTTAAGGTTAAACAATGTGTTATTCTTCAAAACGGTCTCAAATTTATAAAATATATTTAAGCAAGAGCACTTATTTATATAATTTTTTCTAATAAAACATACAATATCTATTCAAAGTCCAATCACATAATGACATTATTCAATATTATTTTCAATATTGACAATTAATTACAATAATAAAAACAAATAGTTTTTGTACTACCAAAACTATTAGGCAGGTCTAAATGAAAAATAATATACTCTCCAATGGGAATTTAACAAGTTCTAACTGACAATTCAAAAACATACAATTTCCCATTGTAATACCGAGCTTAAAATAAGAAATAAAACTATTTTCGAACTATATTCATTAAAAAAGGAAGAATAAAACATTAGGTTCCGCTTAATTTTCACAAAATGGTTATCTGTCAGTATTGGATATATTTTGTGTTAATCGTATTTTTGTAGCGATAAATTTACATTATAACTATAAATTTAATTTCATGAAACTCGTTGCATCTTCGTTCTGCGCTTTAGCTGCATTATTTGTAGCATGCAGTACCCCCAACAAGTCTGCTACCACAGGCTATACGCAGTATGTAAACCCGTTCATCGGAACCGACTTCACCGGTAATACATACCCCGGTGCGCAAGTACCTTTTGGTATGGTTCAGCTCAGCCCAGACAATGGTCTTCCCGGATGGGACCGCATTGCCGGATACTATTACCCAGACAGCACCATTGCCGGATTCAGTCACACACACTTATCAGGAACAGGAGCTGGAGACTTATATGATATTTCTTTCATGCCAGTTACTCTTCCGTACAAAGAAGCAGAAGAACCTCTGGGCATACACTCTAAATTTTCACACGACAACGAGAGTGCATATGCCGGATACTATCAGGTATTGTTGACAGACTATAATATTAATGTAGAATTAACTGCAACTGAACGTTGCGGTGTACAGCGTTATACATTCCCTAAAGCAGAATCGGCAATTATCCTGAACCTCAGCAAGGCAATGAACTGGGATGCTACACAGGACTCTCATATTGAAGTGGTAGACTCTGTGACCATTCAAGGATATCGCTATTCGGACGGATGGGCACGCAACCAGAAGATTTACTTCCGTACCCGCTTCTCTCGTCCTTTCGACAAGATGACAATAGATACAACTGCAATTGTAAAAGAAGGTAAGCAAATCGGTACTGGTTACATTGCACGTTTCGACTACCCGACCTCTGAAGGAGAACAAATCACTCTAGTTACAGCCATCTCGGGTACAAGTATGGAAGGAGCTGCCAAAAACTTACAGGCAGAAGCACCCAACAATGATTTCGACACTTATTTGGCACAAGCCAAAGACATGTGGAACAAAGAACTGGCTAAAATCCAAATTGAAACCACAAACGAAAATGATAAAGTGGTATTCTATACCGCATTATATCACAGTATGCTTGCACCTACTATCTACAACGATGTAGACGGAGCTTATTACGGTCCCGATAAACAAGTACATCAGGCAGACGGTTGGACCAATTACAGCACGTTCTCTTTATGGGACACTTACCGTGCCGCCCATCCTCTGTTTACTTATACACAACCAGAACGTACCAACGATATGATTAAGTCGTTCCTGGCATTCTACGAACAGAACGGACGACTTCCGGTATGGAACTTCTATGGAAGTGAAACAGATATGATGATTGGCTATCACGCAGTACCTGTCATCGTAGATGCATATCTGAAGGGAATTGGTGACTTTGATGCAGAAAAAGCATTGGAAGCATGCGTTGCAACTGCAAATTTAGACCACTACCGCGGTATCGGTCTTTACAAAGAAAAAAGATATATACCTTATAATATAAAGGACGAATACAATACTGAAAACTGGTCGCTGTCGAAAACACTGGAATACACCTTCGATGACTTCTGCATAGCCGAAATGGCCAAAAAGATGGGCAAGGAAGACATTGCCAAAGAATTTTATACCCGTGCCGGATATTATAAGAATGTGTACAACCCTGCCACTTCATTCATGCAGCCACGTGACGATAAAGGTAATTTCATCGCCAACTTTAAGGCAGATGAATATACTCCGCACATCTGTGAAAGTAACGGATGGCAATATTTCTGGTCTGCACAACACGACATTAAAGGTCTGATTGACCTTGTAGGCGGAAAAGAACGCTTTGAGCAAAAATTGGACAGCATGTTCACATTCCATCCTACAGACAAGGATGAGCTGCCTATTTTCAGCACCGGAATGATAGGTCAGTACGCACATGGTAATGAACCAAGCCATCATGTAAGCTACTTGTTCAATGCAGTAAATCAGCCGGTTAAGACTCAAAAGTATGTAGCAGAGATCATGCATAATCTGTACACAAATACCCCAGCCGGACTTTGCGGTAATGAAGACTGTGGACAGATGTCTGCATGGTATGTATTCAGTGCAATGGGATTCTATCCGGTAAATCCCGTATCAGGTATGTACGAATTGGGTACTCCGCTGTTCCCTAAGGCAGAGTTGCATTTGGCTAACGGAAAAACATTCACAGTTATTGCCAAAGGTGTAAGCCGTGAGAATATCTATATCCAGTCTGTCAAGTTAAACGGACAGCCTTATGACAAGAGCTACATCACTCACGAGCAAATTATGAGTGGTGCTACACTGGAACTGGAAATGGGTAGCACACCAGGTACAGCTTGGTATTAATTGAATTAATCACTATTTTTGCTTTAATTTAAAGCATTTTCATTCTTATCATGAAGATAAAAAACATTGCAATCATAAGTTGCACAACCCTTTTCTCTATGCTGGGAGCATGTACCTCTTCCAGCATAGAGAAAGATTATGCATCTTATGTCAACCCGTTTATCGGAACAGGAGGACACGGACATACTTTTCCGGGAGCAGTAGTACCCAACGGAATGATACAGCCCAGTCCCGATACACGTATCGACGGTTGGGATGCTTCATCCGGGTATTATTATGCAGACTCACTGATAAATGGCTTTTCACATACTCATTTAAGTGGTACAGGATGCGCCGATTACGGTGATATCCTGCTGATGCCTACAGTAGGAGAACAAGTATATAACCCTCAGGACTATACACAACAGAATTTACCGTTCTCTTCTACATTCTCTCACAAAAATGAAATAGCAGAACCTGGATATTACTCTGTGTATTTGGACCGTTATCAAGTGAAAGCCGAACTGACTGCAACCAAACGTGCTGCTCTGCACCGTTACACATTCCCTGCAAGTGAAAAAGCAGGTTTCATCTTAGACCTGGACTACTCTGTACAACATCAGACCAATTTGGACATGCAGGTAGAAGTAGTGAGTGACACTGAAATACGAGGACATAAACTCACAGAATACTGGGCCTTCGATCAGCAAATCAGCTTTTATGCCAAGTTCTCCAAACCTTTTACTTATACAATTGTAAGAGATACATTAACCGATCAAAACAACAAACAGCAGCCTCGTTGCAAAGTGCTTCTCAACTTCAGCACACAGCAAGACGAACCGGTATTGGTAAAGGTAGGTATTTCTGCAGTAGACATGGAAGGAGCTAAAAAGAACCTGGAAGCAGAAATTCCAGACTGGAACTTCGACAAGGTACGTAAAGATGCACGTCAGGCTTGGAATGAATATCTGTCTAAAATTGATGTTACTACAAACAATGAAACAGATAAAACTATCTTCTATACCTCCATGTATCATACAGCCATCAGTCCGAATCTTTTCATTGACGTAGACGGACGATACTGGGGTATGGATCGAACAGTCCACCAGGGAGATATCGATAAACCTATTTACACTACATTCTCTCTTTGGGATACTTTCCGTGCATTACATCCTTTATTGTCTATTATTGAGCCGCAGATGAATAATGATTTCATTTATTCTTTGCTTCAGAAACACAAAGAAGGAGGTATTTTTCCGATGTGGGATTTGGCATCCAATTATACCGGTACCATGATTGGCTATCATGCCGTATCGCTCATAGCCGATGCCTACACTAAAGGCTACGCCAATTTCGATTTGAATGAAGCCTACAAAGCCAGCTTGCGTGCAGCAGAATACGATACAACAGGTATTGTCTGTCCAGCTTTAGTGCTTCCACATTTAATGCCACAGGCTAAATATTATAAGAATAAGTTAGGTTACGTACCTTGTGATAAAGATAATGAATCAGTAGCCAAGGCATTGGAATATGCTTACGATGATTACTGCATCTCTATTTTGGCAGAAGCTGTAGGCGACAAAGAGAATTTGGCTAAATATACACAATTCGCCAAAGCATACCAACATTACTTTGATCCGGAAACACGATTCATGCGTGGAAAAGATTCGGAAGGGAACTGGCGTACTCCGTTCAGCCCAAGGGCTTCCAACCATCGTAGCGATGACTATTGTGAAGGAAATGCATGGCAATGGACCTGGTTCGTACCGCATGACATTGAAGGGTTGGTACAGTTGATGGGAGGAAAAGAAGCCTTTATCGGAAAATTAGACTCTCTCTTTACAGCCGATTCCAGCCTGGAAGGCGAAGAGGTATCTGCAGATATCAGTGGTCTTATCGGACAATATGCGCATGGTAATGAGCCTAGCCACCATATCATCCACATGTACAACTATGTAGGACAACCATGGAAGACTCAGGAACTGATAGACCGTGTGTTTAAAGAACAGTATCGCAATGCTCCGGATGGTCTTTCGGGCAACGAAGACTGTGGACAGATGTCAGCATGGTACATACTTAACTCCATGGGATTCTATCAGGTATGTCCAGGCAAATCGGTTTATTCCATCGGACGTCCTTTGTTCGATGAAGTGGTAATCCATCTGCCTAACCAAAAGACATTTACCATCAAGGCATACAACAATTCAAAGGAGAACAAATACATCCAGTCTGTTATGCTCAATGGTACCCCGCTTCATACTCCCTTCCTAAATCATAAGGATATTGCAGCAGGCGGAATTATTGAGATAACAATGACCAATCAACCTAAACAGTGGGAATTAAACAACAATTAATAAATAAGCCATGAAAAAAGTATCATTACTTATTTTGTTAGCTGGTTTTTTCAGCTTTGCGAAAGCGACTACTACCGATTATGCTGACTATGTAAGTCCGCTTGTTGGAACACAGTCGAGCTTTGAACTTTCTACCGGAAATACTTATCCTGCAATTGCAAGACCATGGGGTATGAATTTCTGGACTCCTCAAACAGGAAAGATGGGAGACGGATGGCAATATACTTATACTGCCACCAAGATACGCGGATTCAAGCAGACCCATCAGCCAAGTCCGTGGATTAACGACTACGGACAGTTCTCCATTATGCCTATTGTCGGCAAACCTGAATTCAACGAAGACAAACGTGCCAGCTGGTTTGCGCATAAAGGTGAAGAAGTAAAGGCATACTATTACAAAGTGTATCTGGCAGAACACGACATCGTAACGGAAATGACTACTACCGAACGTGCTGCCATGTTCCGCTTCACTTTCCCGGAAAACGAACATTCGTACATCGTAGTAGATGCATTCGACAAAGGTTCATATGTAAAAATCGAACCGGAACACAATCGTATCATCGGTTACTCTACACGTAACAGCGGAGGAGTTCCCGACAATTTCAAAAACTACTTCGTAATTGAATTCGACAAACCGTTTACATACAAAGCAACTGTAGCTGATGGAGCATTGAAAGAAAACGGTATCGAACAACAGGCTAACCATGCGGGAGCAATCATTGGATTTGCAACCAAGAAAGGTGAAACTGTACATGCACGTATTGCTTCTTCTTTCATCAGCCACGAGCAGGCCCTCATCAACTTGAAGGAGTTGGGTAACGACAACTTCAATACTTTGGTAGCAAAGAGCAAGGAAGCATGGAACGAGGTATTGTCTAAGATTGATGTAGAAGGCGGCAACCTTGATCAATACCGCACATTCTACTCATGTCTGTACCGTTCATTGCTGTTCCCACGCAAATTCTATGAAATTGATGCACAAGGTAAGGTGGTACACTACAGCCCTTACAACGGACAGGTATTGCCAGGATATATGTATACTGATACTGGATTCTGGGATACATTCCGCTGTCTCTTCCCTCTGCTAAACCTGATGTATCCTTCTGTAAACAAGGAAATTCAGGAAGGTTTAATTAACACATACAAAGAAAGCGGCTTCTTCCCAGAATGGGCAAGTCCGGGTCATCGCGGCTGTATGATTGGCAACAACTCTGCATCTGTACTGGTAGACGCTTATATGAAAGGCGTAAAGGTTGAAGATCTGGAGACTTTATACAAAGGCCTGATTCACGGAACTGAAAACGTACATCCGGAAGTTTCTTCAACCGGACGCCTGGGATACGAATACTACAACAAACTGGGCTATGTTCCTTACGATGTAAAGATTAACGAGAACGCTGCACGTACACTGGAATATGCATACAACGACTGGTGTATCTACCAGCTGGCCAAAGACTTGAAACGTCCGAAAAAGGAACTCAAGCTGTTTGCAAAACGCGCCATGAATTACAAAAATCTGTTCGATAAAGAAAGTCTTTTGATGCGCGGACGTAATGAAGACGGCAGTTTCCAGACTCCATTCTCACCACTGAAATGGGGAGATGCCTTTACAGAAGGAAACAGCTGGCATTATTCATGGTCAGTATTCCACGACCCTCAAGGCTTGATTGACCTGATGGGAGGCGACCAGGTATTTACCCACATGCTCGACTCTGTATTCTCTGTACCGCCTATCTTCGATGACAGCTACTACGGACAGGTAATCCATGAAATACGCGAAATGACAGTAATGAACATGGGTAACTATGCACACGGAAACCAGCCTATCCAGCACATGATTTACCTGTACGATTATGCAAAACAGCCTTGGAAGGCACAATACTGGTTGCGTCAGGTAATGGATAGAATGTATTCTGCAACCCCTGACGGATATTGCGGTGACGAAGACAACGGACAAACTTCAGCATGGTATGTATTTACAGCTCTCGGTTTCTACCCTGTATGTCCGGGAACAGACCAGTATGTAGTAGGTGCTCCTTTGTTCAAGAAAGCAACCATCCATTTGGAAAACGGAAAGAATGTAGTTATCAACGCGCCGGAAAACAGCAAGGAAAATATCTATATCCAGCACATGAAAGTAAACGGAAACGAGTACACCAAAAATTACTTTACTCACTCCGATTTCATGAACGGTGCAGTTATCGACATCAACATGAGTAATACTCCAAATAAAGAAAGAGGTATTGCTCCGGAAGATGCTCCTTATTCATTTACCAATGAATTAAAGAAATAATCTTTCACACCCCATTTTAAGCCCTTTCAATTCATTTTTCCACAAAGAAGTGAATTGGAAGGGCTGTTCTTTTTATGACAAAGTTTCTTCAAATCCTTTCGGCACAAAGCAGATTGCAGACGGGCATCTGTCTACATCAAAATTTAAAAGAACAACAATAAAAAAGTACAAAATCAAGAGTTCTATTTTCAATATTTCAGTATTAATTCTTACATTTGTAGACCAAATTAATGACATTTTGCAGACAAAGTTTTAATGCTATGAAAATAGAAGGAAAGACAATTCAACAAACAAAAAGAAAAAGAAATCCTATTACATGGGTTCCGACAGCCTACTTTGCGATGGGGCTACCCTTTGTAGTGCTCAACATGGTGACAGTATTAATGTTTAAAGGACTGAATGTAGAAGACAAACTCATCACATTCTGGACTTCCTTAATCTTACTTCCTTGGACATTGAAGCCCTTATGGAGTCCTTTCCTTGAACTTTTCAAGACTAAAAAATTCTTTGTCATAGCTACTCAGCTCATCACAGGTATCACTTTCGGACTGGTAGCATTTTCACTCAATCTCCCTCACTTTTTCAGCATTGCAATCGCTTTACTTGCCATTATTGCATTTAGCGGTGCCACACACGACATTGTTTGCGATGGAGTCTATATGAGTGAACTTTCCACAGAAGAACAGGCCAAGTACATCGGATGGCAAGGAGCTTTCTATAATATTGCAAAAATCATCGCTACCGGTGGATTGGTTTATCTGGCAGGTTATCTGATTGAGAGCTATGGTGGTGGAGCTGGTGCTGATGCAGCCAGTGTTTTATCAGCCAACCAAAAAGCATGGATGATTATCATGGCTATTTTGTGCGTGGTAATGGTACTTTTAGGCATTTATCACATGTTTATGCTACCTTCCGGAAGCAATAATGTAAAAAAGGAAGCACGTAGCACAAAGGAAGTCATGTCTGAATTAGGCAATGTTCTTCTTGCTTTCTTCAAGAAACATCATATCGTTTACTACTTGTTCTTTATTATCCTCTATCGCTTTGCAGAAGGCTTTGTGATGAAAATCGTACCTCTATTCCTGAAAGCAAGCAGAGATATGGGTGGTTTGGGACTGAGCGAAAAAGAAATCGGACTATATTACGGTACATACGGAGCTGCAGCCTTTGTGTTAGGCTCATTACTGGCCGGATACTATATTGCAGCACGCGGACTGAAGAAAACTTTGTTCTCTTTGTGCTGTATCTTCAACTTACCTTTTGTAGTATATGCATTCTTTGCATTTTTCCAGCCGGAAAACGGAATTGTTATCTGTAGCGGTATCGTATTCGAATACTTCGGATATGGTTTCGGATTCGTAGGCCTCACCCTGTTTATGATGCAACAAGTAGCACCGGGCAAACATCAGATGGCTCATTATGCTTTTGCTTCCGGTATTATGAACTTGGGAGTAATGATTCCAGGAATGCTCAGCGGATGGGTATGCGAATTGTTGGGCGAATGGTTCAACAAACCGGGAGGATATGAACCTTTCTTTATCTTTGTACTCATTGCTACTATCCCGGCATTTTTAATCACTTATTTCGTTCCATTCAAATATAATGCAAACGGAACATTGATAGAAGGAGAAAGAGAATAATCAATAAACCATTAAATAAATAGAATTATGGCAGAAAACTTTATTATGCCTTGGGAAGATCGCCCGGCAGGTTGTAAAGATGTAATGTGGCGTTACTCAAAGAATCCGGTTATCGGACGTTACCACATCCCTACATCAAACAGTATTTTCAACAGTGCAGTTGTTCCATTCAAAGGCGGATTCGCAGGTGTATTCCGTTGCGACAACAAAGCTGTACAGATGAACATCTTCGTAGGTTTCAGTAAAGACGGTATCAACTGGGATATCAGCCACGAACCTATCAAATTCAAGGCTGGTAATACAGAAATGATTGAATCTGAATACAAATATGACCCTCGTGTAACTTGGATTGAAGACCGCTACTGGATTACATGGTGTAACGGATACCACGGACCTACAATCGGTATCGCTTATACTTTCGACTTCGAAGAATTCTTCCAGTGCGAAAACGCATTCTTGCCATTCAACCGTAACGGTGTATTGTTCCCACAGAAAATCAATGGCAAATATGCAATGTTGAGCCGTCCGAGCGACAACGGTCACACTCCGTTCGGTGATATCTATATCAGCTATAGCCCTGATATGAAATACTGGGGTGAACACCGCTGCGTAATGAAAGTGACTCCGTTCCCTGAAAGTGCATGGCAGTGTACTAAGATTGGAGCAGGCTCTGTTCCTTTCCTTACAGAAGCAGGATGGTTGATGTTCTATCACGGTGTAATCACTACTTGCAACGGTTTCCGTTACTCAATGGGTGCAGTGATTCTGGACAAAGACAATCCGGAAAAGGTATTGTACCGTACACGCGACTACTTGCTGGCACCGGCAGCTCCTTACGAACTGCAGGGTGATGTACCTAACGTAGTATTCCCTTGCGCTGCATTGCAGGACGGCGAACGTGTTGCCGTATATTATGGTGCAGCTGATACTGTAGTAGGTATGGCATTCGGTTACATCAACGAAATCATTGAGTTCGTAAAAACTCACTCAATCGTGTAAATGAATGCATAAAGTACGATTGTACACATTGAAAAATCAATAAAACCTAAGAATAAAGCTGCATCAGGTAGACCGGTTTCTATCCGGACTATTTGGGCAGCTTTATTCTTTTTCAATTTTATATAATTATATAATCTAACTTATCCATGAAACATTTCTTACTCGGTCTGACCTGCCTGTTTACCCTGAATACACTTCAGGCACAAGAGCCGGTCGATTATGTGAATCCGTTCATCGGAACAACGAATTTCGGAACTTGCAATCCGGGAGCCATCTGCCCTAACGGTCTGATGTCTGTCGTACCGTTCAACGTAATGGGTTCCGACGAAAATACTTACGATAAAGATGCCCGCTGGTGGTCAACTCCGTACGAATACACCAATAGTTTCTTTACCGGATTTGCTCACGTCAACCTCAGCGGTGTGGGTTGCCCCGAACTGGGATCACTCCTGCTGATGCCTACTACTGGCAAACTGGATGTAGACTATCATAACTACGGAAGCAAATACGAAAAGGAAAATGCCAATCCGGGATATTATACTATTTCACTGACCAAGTATAACATTCTGGCAGAAGCAACTGCTACTCCACGTACCGGACTTTCACGTTTCACTTTCCCGAAAGGAGAGAGTAATATTCTTCTGAATTTGGGTGAAGGTCTGACCAACGAAACCGGTGCTTTCATGCGTAAGGTGAACGATCAGGAAATAGAGGGTATGAAACTTATGGGTACATTCTGCTACAACCCACAAGCTGTATTCCCTATCTACTTCGTAATGCGTATTAACAAGGCTCCCAAAGCTTCGGGATACTGGAAGAAACAGCGTCCTATGACCGGAGTGGAAGCTGAATGGGATCCGGATCAAGGCAAATACAAATTGTACACCAAATACAATAAAGACATTGCCGGCGATGACATCGGCGCATGGTTTACTTTCGATACTGAAGAAGGCGAACAGATTGAAGTTTCAATGGGTGTTTCTTTTGTCAGCATAGAAAATGCAAGAGAAAACCTCGACAAGGAACAGCACGGACGTCACTTTGCAGAAATTCATCAGGAAGCCCGTACACGCTGGAACGATGATTTGAGCCGTATCCTGGTAGAAGGAGGAACAAAAGACCAGAAGACTGTATTCTACACAGCCTTATACCACGCCCTGATTCATCCGAACATCTTGCAGGATGTAAACGGACAGTATCCGCAGATGGAAGGCGATAAAATCCTGACTACAAAAGGCAATCGCTATACTGTATTCTCTCTTTGGGATACTTACCGCAACGTACATCAGCTGATGACACTGGTTTATCCGGAACGTCAGATGGACATGATCAATACCATGCTGGATATGTATCGCGAACACGGATGGTTGCCTAAATGGGAGTTATACGGACGCGAAACACTGACTATGGAAGGAGACCCGAGTATTCCGGTTATCGTTGATACCTGGATGAAGGGATTCCGCGATTTCGACATTAATCTGGCATACGAAGCAATGTACAAATCGGCTACACTTCCTGGCAAAGACAACCTGATGCGTCCGGACAACGACGACTATACACAGAAAGGTTACGTAGCACTCCGCGAACAGTTTGACAATTCAGTATCACATGCACTGGAATACTACATTGCCGACTACTCTCTGTCTACACTGGCTAAGGCATTGGGTAAGAAAGAAGATGCAAAACTGTTCTACCAGCGTGCCATGGGATACAAAAACTACTATTGCAAAGAGTTTGGTACCCTGCGCCCTATCCTTCCCGACGGTACTTTCTACTCACCGTTTGATCCGAAACAGGGAGAAAACTTTGAACCGAGTCCCGGATTCCACGAAGGTAATGCTTGGAACTATACCTTCTACGTGCCTCATGATATAAAAGGCTTGGCTAAGCTGATGGGTGGCAACAAGAAATTTGTAAACAAACTGCAAATGGTATTCGACAAAGGCTACTACGATCCTGCTAACGAACCAGACATCGCATATCCATACTTGTTCAGCTACTTCAAGGGCGAAGAATGGCGTACACAGAAAACTGTAAAAGAACTGCTTGCCAAGTATTTCACCACCAAGCCTGACGGTATTCCGGGTAACGATGATACCGGTACAATGTCTACCTGGGCTATTTTCAGTATGATGGGATTGTATCCGGATTGTCCGGGTGTACCTGAATATACACTGACATTGCCTACCTTCGATAAAGTAACCATCAAACTCGATCCGAAATATTACGGAACAGATAAGCTGGTTATCGAAACAGTCAACAAAGAAAAGGATTCCGATTATATCGGATCAATTGAAATGGGTGGAAAGAAATGCGGATACCGCATCAATCATAACGATTTGGTGAAAGCCGGTACACTGCAGTTCTACAAGAAATAACAGCAATTAGCTTACTTACTCAAAACAGCATCTCATCTGGAATAGCATGGGATGCTGTTTTCTTTTATCAGCTTATTTCATTCGACGACGTCGAATGCACAATCGACAACGGCGGCTGTACGGCCAACGGCGACACCCCGACAACCGACGACGGCGGATGAAACTTTCTATCGCTCTCATCACTATTCTATTCCTGCCACAAAATATATCTGCAAAGGAATGACCTACTCCCTTCATACAAAACTACTTCGCTCTTTACTTGAACTAAAGTACAATTTATAGTAATCAACTACAGAACAGCAAATTACACGATTATGAGCTTTTCAGAGGGAAAAAAATCCGTATACCAAAAAGAAAGGCCACCTCAAAATAAACTTGAGATGACCTTATCTGTATTCTTTTCCTCATCAGAGGAATCATGCTTTTATGACTTTGAAAAGCATACTTATTTCTTTTCAGCGCCAAGCAGTTCTTCCAGCTTATTATACAAAGCCTGTCCACGCAAATTAGTTGCTACTACAGAACCGTCAGGACCTATCAGCATTGTATAAGGGATACTTCTCACCCCATACATCACTGCCCCTTCACACTTCCAACCTTTCAAATCGGATACATGATTCCAGTTCAGTTCCATCTGTTTGATAGCTCCCTTCCAAGCTTCTTCTTTATTATCCAACGATACCCCCAAGATATCGAAACCTTTGTCTTTAAAAGCCTCGTAAGCTTTCTTTACATGCGGCATTTCTGCACGACAAGGTCCACACCAACTAGCCCAAAAATCTACCAATACATAGTTTCCTTTTCCTACATATTCGGAAGTATTGTGCATTTTACCGTCGGCTCCCATCATATCAAAGTGGGTAAACTGATTTTTCTGCTGTGCAAAAGCGAACAATACAGTCATGCACAGACACAACATACATACTACTTTCTTCATTTTTTAATTGGGTTAAAGGTTATTCTTCGTACATTTTTTCTATTTCTGCCGCGTAATTCTTTATCAGAACCGAACGTTTGATTTTCAACGTATTAGTCAGTTCTCCCTTCTCCATGCTAAACGGCTCGGGCAGCAAGGTAAAGCGTTTAATCTGCTCATAATGGGCAAACTCCTGCTGAAGGGTGTCAATACGCATCTTAAACAATTCGATAATCTCCGGTTTCTGCAGCAAATCTTTCCGGTCGGTATAGGCAATATGATGGTCTTTCGCATATTTTTCTACCTGTCCGTATTCCGGAACAATAAGAGCAGAGACAAACTTACGCTGGTCGGCAATAATAGAGATCTGATCTATATAACGATCTACGACCAATTTTGTTTCGATAGCCTGCGGAGCGATGTATTTTCCGTTAGATGTTTTAAACAAATCTTTAATACGGTCTGTCAAATACAAATAGCCGTCTTTCACATAACCGGCATCTCCTGTATGGAACCATCCGTCTTCTGTAATCACCTGGCGGGTCAAGGCTTCTTTCTTGTAATATCCTTTTGTTACTGTTTCTCCACGCAACAGAATTTCGTTGTTTTCTCCAATCTTCAGTTCCAGTCCCGGCATCAGACGGCCCACAGAACCGATACGGAAATCATCCAG
>ERZ791573.664-NODE-664-length-17927-cov-6.177316_pt1 | contig 17927 bp, 14 predicted proteins | sample MGYA00509971_ERZ791573 | MGnify/ENA primary metagenome ERZ791573 (study PRJEB30046, sample SAMN00791921) | human gut metagenome | study: EMG produced TPA metagenomics assembly of the A metagenome-wide association study of gut microbiota in type 2...
CCCATTTCGTGACCGGCCAAAAAGCATTGATCTCGCTGGCGGGGCCTGCCAACAAGCAGGGACGCATTGCCGCTGACAATATCTGCGGCGGAAACAGCCGCTTTCACGGCTCTCAGGGCTCGTCTGTTCTGAAACTGTTTGGCTTGACAGCGGCCTCCACGGGGATCAATGAGAAGGCAGCGCAGGCAGCAGGGATCGCTTACGACAAAGTCGTATTATTCCCGGCATCCCACGCTACCTATTATCCCGGCGCACAGTCTATGGCAATGAAGGTGATGTATGAAAAAGAAAGCCTGCGGCTGCTGGGTGCGCAGATCGTTGGCGGCGAGGGCGTGGACAAGCGCATTGATGTACTGGCAACAGCCATTCGCGCAAAAATGACAGCTCTGGAACTGACGGAGCTTGACCTTTCCTATGCGCCACCCTATTCCTCTGCCAAAGACCCGGTCAATATGGCCGGTTTTATGATCGAGGATTTGGAGAGCGGGAAGGTACGGCAGTTCCATTGGAATGATGTTGAGGACTTGCCTTGCGATGGCAGTGCGACGCTGCTGGACGTCCGCACGGAAGGCGAATATCGGCGTGGGCACTTGAATGGATTCCGCAATATTCCACTGGACGATCTGCGGGAGCATTTGGACGAGTTAGACCGGGGTAAGCCTGTTTATGTGAATTGCCAGACAGGGCTTCGCAGTTATCTGGCCTGCCGACTTTTGACGCAGTACGGTTTCACCTGTTCCCATCTCTCCGGCGGATACAGTTTTTATCAGGTCGTAACACAAGAGCGGCAGACAGCGCGGAGCGCCTATCCCTGCGGAATGGAGAAGCTATGAGTGAAAATTTATTTGGCTTGACGGTTGCGGCAGATAAAGGCTTAGATGATCTGCAGTGCCAGCGCCTTTTAAGCGAAAATCGCAGGTATCAGGAAGTCATGCTGCAATACCGATGTGCGCTGAAAGCACTGGAAAGCAGGTTGGAAATTCTAAACGAAGAGTTTTCATTGCAGCATGATCGCAATCCGATAGAAAGTATGAAAAGCCGCTTGAAGTCGCCGTCCAGCATTATGAATAAGATGCAGAAGCGCGGACTTCCTCTGGATTTTCCGACCATGCAGGCAAATATCATGGATGTTGCCGGTGTGCGTGTGATCTGCTCTTTCGAGGAGGATGTGTTCTTTTTGGCAAAGTGCTTAAAAGATCAGTCCGACATTGAAATCATCACAGAGAAAGATTATATTTCACACCCTAAGCCAAATGGCTATCGCAGTCTGCACCTGACGATCCGGCTGCCGGTATTCTTTGCGGAAAAAGAGATCCATGTGCCGGTGGAGATACAACTCCGTACAATCGCTATGGACTTCTGGGCAAGCCTTGAGCATACCATCCGCTATAAGAAAAATCTGCCGATAAATGCTGAAATCGAAACTGAACTGAAAGAGTGCGCCGATTCCAGCAGAGAATGGGACAGCAAAATGGAACATCTACTGCACATCTTAACATAATGTGTCGAATATAAAATGAAAAGCACGCACTTTGGTGCTTGCCTTGGACTTGCCAGGGACCGCCTTATCCGCCTTGGGTGGGCGACCCCTGCGAGCCCCAACCAATTTCTCCGCTTTCTGGTTTTCAGTCATAGTCTTTTCTGCTTTCGGCGGACTGCCACGGCACAGCTTTTTCGGCTTCTATAATTGTAAGGAACATGGCTTTTCGCTGAATGGAAAGCGAAGCTGACCCGGGCCGTGGCGGTCTGTTTTAAAGCGATAATTCTTTTGAAATTATCTTGACAAATTTTGTCAAGATTGATATGATGGCACTAACAAGCAAGCGAAAAGAGGATGCGGAGCATGATCATCACCAAAGAGACGGACTACGCGCTGCGCATTTTGCGGGTGCTGCTGGACGGGGAGAAGCATTCGGTGGCCGAGATGTCGGAAACGGAGCTGATCCCCACTCAGTTTGCCTACCAGATCCTGCGCAAGCTCTCCGCCGGCAATTTGGTGCGGGTGAGCCGCGGCGCTCTCGGCGGCTGCGAGCTGTCCTGCGATCTGGACGCGACCTCCCTCTACGATCTCATGGGGGTCGTGGGGGAGCGGGGCATCCTGTGCGCCTGCATGGAGCCGGGATATGAATGCCGCTGGCATGACAAGCATGGGCGGTGCGCCATCCACTGTCAGCTGGCGGCCTTGCAGCAAAAGCAGGACGAGGCGTTCCGTGCCGTGAGCCTGCGCAGGCTGCTGACCGGCGGATCCGATCCCCAAGATACAAGCAAGCTGTAAAATTTTAAAAGGAGGTACCCGTATGCTGTTTCAAACCACGGCGGCGCACGAAGAGCTGCGCGCGAAGATCCGGAGTTTTGCGGAGGAGGAGATCAAGCCCCTCGCATTTTTAATGGATCAGAACAATGAGTTTCCCGAGGAGGCTGTCAAGAAGCTGGGTAAGCTGGGCTGGATGGGCATTCCCTACCCCAAGGAGTACGGCGGTGCCGGTCTTGATGCTCTGAGCTACGCCATCGCGGTGGAGGAGCTGGCCCGTGTGGACGGCGGCACGGGCGTAATCCTCTCCGCCCACGTCTCCCTCGGCTCATGGCCCATTTTCGCCTATGGCACCGAGGAGCAGAAGAAGAAATATCTGGTTCCGCTGGCCAAGGGCGAGAAGATCGGCGCCTTCGGCCTCACGGAGCCCAACGCCGGATCCGACGCCGGCGGCACGGAGACCACGGCGCTGGATAAGGGGGACTACTACCTCCTCAACGGCGGCAAGATCTTCATTACCAACGCCCCTAAGGCGGACACCTATGTGGTTTTCGCCGTCACCACGCCGGACATCGGCACCCGGGGCATCTCCGCTTTCATCGTGGAGAAGGGCTGGAAGGGCTTTGAGTTCGGCGACCACTATGACAAGATGGGTATTCGCTCCTCCTCCACGGCGGAGCTGATCTTCAACGACGTGAAGGTCCCCAAGGAAAACCTATTGGGCAAGGAGGGCGAGGGCTTCAAGATTGCCATGTCCACGCTGGACGGCGGACGCATCGGCATCGCCGCGCAGGCGCTGGGCATCGCCCAGGGCGCGTTTGAGCACGCGTTGAGCTATTCCAAGGAGCGTGTCCAGTTCGGCAAGCCCATCGCGGCCCAGCAGAGCATCGCCTTCAAGCTGGCGGATATGGCCACCAAGCTGCGCTGCGCCCGGTTCCTCATCTACTCCGCGGCGGAGCTGAAGGAGCAGCACGCGCCTTACGGCATGGAGTCCGCCATGGCGAAGATGTACGCCTCGGACATCGCGCTGGAGGTCACCAACGATGCCTTGCAGATCCACGGCGGCAGCGGCTACCTCAAGGGCATGGAGGTGGAACGGGCCTACCGCGACGCCAAGATCACCACCCTCTACGAGGGCACTAACGAGATCCAGCGGGTGGTCATCGCCTCTCATCTGGTGGGCAGGCTGGGCAAGAGCTCCGGCGGCGAGAGCCGTTCGGCGGCCAAGAAACCCGCGCCCATCACCGGCATTCGCAAAAAGACCATCTTCCGGGAGGGGGATGCTGCCCAGCAGGTGGCCGACCTTGTGGCGGCGCTGAAGAAGGATGGTCACGACTTCTCCGTGGGCATCCCTATGGATACGCCCATCCCGCAGGCGGAGCGGGTGGTCTCCGCGGGCAAGGGCATCGGGGAGAAAAAGAACATGAAACTGGTAGAGTCGCTGGCCAAGGCCGCCGGCGCGGCCATCGGTTCTTCCCGCCCTGTGGCGGAGACTCTCAAATATCTGCCGCTGAACCGCTATGTGGGTATGTCCGGTCAGAAGTTCACCGGCAATCTGTACATCGCCTGCGGCATCTCCGGCGCATCCCAGCACCTTAAGGGCATCAAGGACGCCTCCACCATCGTGGCCATCAATAAGAACGGTAACGCGCCTATCTTCAAGAACTGCGACTACGGCATCGTGGGCGATGTGGAGGAGATCCTGCCCCTGCTCACTGCCGCGCTGGATAGCGGCGAAAAGCTGCCCGCGCCGCCCATGGTAAAGATGAAGCGGCCCACGCCGCCGAAGCCCGCCCCCATCGGCGACCGCTACGTCTGCAGCGGCTGCGGCTACGAGTATGTGCCGGAGTTGGGCGACGAGGACGGCGAGATCGCGCCGGGTACGCTCTTTGAGCAGCTTCCCGCCGAGTGGGTGTGTCCCGAGTGCGCGGAGACGAAGGATCAATTTGTAAAGGCTTGAGTCGTGAAGGAGGTAAGATAAGATGTATTGCGTGCGTAAAGTAACGAACGACCTCTACTGGGTGGGCGCCAACGACCATCGCCTGGCCCTGTTTGAAAACTGCTTTCCCATTCCCCGGGGCGTAAGCTACAACGCCTACTGCCTGCTGGATGAAAAGACGGTGCTCTTTGACACGGTGGACTGGTCTGCCTGCCGCCAGCTTTTGGAAAATCTGGCGTATGTGCTGGATGGCCGCGAGCTGGACTACCTGCTGGTCAACCATCTGGAGCCGGATCACGCCGCCTGCATCGAGGAGATCCTGCTGCGCCATCCCAAGGTGAAACTGATCTCCAACGAGAAGGCATTCATGCTCATGCGGCAGTTCGGCTTCCATGTGGACGGACATGAGTGCATCGAGGTGAAGGAGGGCGACACCTTCTCCTTCGGCAAGCACACCGTCACCTTTGTGGGCGCGCCTATGGTTCACTGGCCGGAGGCCATGGTGACCCTCGACGTCACCGACGGCGTCCTCTTTTCCGCCGACGCCTTCGGCACCTTCGGCGCGCTGGACGGCAAGCTGTTCGCCGACGAGGTGGACTTCGAGCGGGACTGGCTGGACGACGCCCGCCGCTACCTCACCAACATCGTGGGCAAGTACGGCCCCCACATCCAGCTCCTGCTGAAAAAGGCCGGCGGCGTTTTGGATCAGATCAAGTACATCTGCCCGCTCCACGGCCCCGTGTGGCGCAAGGATCTGGGCTGGTTCATCGAAAAGTACGACACATGGAGCCGCTATGCCCCTGAGACCCAGGGCGTGCTCATCGTCTACGCCTCTATGTACGGCAACACGGAGAACGCGGCGCAGGCGCTGGCGGCGTCGCTCTGCGATAAGGGCATGAGCAAGGTGGCGATGTACGATGTGTCCTCCACTCATGTCTCCCAGCTGATCTCCGAGGCGTTTAAGTACAGTCACATTGTCCTGGCCTCTGTGACCTACAACCTCGGCATCTACCCCGCCATGCATGACTTCCTCATGGATATGAAGGCACTGAATCTGCAAAACCGCACCTTTGCCATCATTGAAAACGGCTCATGGGCGGTGAAGTCCGGTGACCTCATGCAGAAATTCGTCAACGATGAGCTTAAGAACATGACGGTGCTCAACGAGCGGCTCAGCCTCGCCTCGTCCATGGGCACGGACAAGCGCACTGAGCTGGAAGCACTGGCGGACGCCATTCTGGAATCTATGAAGTGACTGGCAGGGAAGCCAAAACCAAGACAACAGACAACAAACAGCCCCGCCGCGTCGGCTGCAGAAAAACCGGCTTTCAAAAACAGAGCGGGCAAGCGTGATACTGCGCTTGCCCGCTCTTTGCCCAAAAGGACATGAGAAGTGACCGGAGAAGATGAGAGGATCGAAATGGAGATCAGAAAACGAAACGGGGAGTCTGTTCCCTTTCAACAGGAGAAAATTTTCAACGCCATGAAAAAAGCGTTTGATGGACAGGGGAGGGAGATCGGGAGCAGAGAGCTGAATGAGATCCTCGCCGCCGTTCTCGACAACCTCGCCGCCGCAGCGCCGCTCACCGTGGAGCGTGTGCAGGACGAGGTGGAGCGGACGCTCATGGAGCGCGGACACTATGAGGTGGCCAAGGCGTACATCCTCTATCGCGAAAAGCGGTCTGCGCTGCGCCGCGTCCGGCATACCATCGCGCAGACGGTGGGGGATAACTCGCTTGACGAGGTGCTGCGCCGTATCCAGATGGATTTTACCGAGGAAATCTACTCCCTCGCGGCGCTTCAAATGAAGTTTGAGAGCTTCTGTCGCCCGGGCATGACGGAGGATGAGCGGGCTGAGGCACTGACCAAGGCGGCGGTAGAGCTGACTACGGCAGAGGCACCCAAGTGGGAGTTCATCGCGGCGCGGCTTCTGAACCACTCCTTTCGCTGTCGCAACGCACAGGAATGGGAGGGGCGCGGCGTCGGCGACCTCTATGGCAGGCTTCGCTATCTGACGGATAAGGGACTCTACGGTGACTATATCCTTGCCCACTATACCCACGAGGAGATTGCCATGGCGGAGGACTTTCTCTGCCCGGAACGGGACGAGCTGTTCACCTACTCCGGCCTTGACCTGCTGCTCAAACGCTATGTGATCCAGTCACGCAGCCGCGTGCCGCTGGAAACACCGCAGGAGATGTTTTTGGGTATCGCGCTGCATCTTGCTATGAACGAAGGCTCTGACCGCATGGGGTGGGTAAAACGCTTTTACGATATGCTCAGCCGTATGGAGGTCACGATGGCGACACCTACCATGTCCAACGCACGAAAGCCCTACCATCAGCTTTCAAGCTGCTTTGTGGACACTGTGCCGGACAGTCTGGACGGCATCTACCGCTCGCTGGACAACTTCGCAAAGGTCTCTAAATTCGGCGGTGGAATGGGGATGTACTTCGGTAAGGTGCGCGCTGCAGGCAGCACCATCCGCGGCTTTCAAGGGGCGGCGGGCGGTGTTATCCGCTGGATCCGGCTGGTCAACGACACCGCCGTGGCGGTGGATCAGTTGGGGATGCGGCAGGGCGCTGTGGCGGTTTACTTAGACGCATGGCACCGGGATCTGCCGGAATTCCTTCAACTGCGCACCAACAACGGCGACGACCGCATGAAGGCGCATGATGTGTTTCCCGCCGTGTGCTATCCGGATCTCTTCTGGCGACTGGCGGAGGAGAACATAGACGCGCCGTGGCATCTCATGTGTCCGCATGAGATCCTCACGGTCAAGGGCTACGCTCTGGAGGATTACTGGGGTACGGAATGGGAGAAGCGGTATCTGGACTGCGTCAATGACCCGCGCATCGAAAAGCGCAGCGTCACCGTCAAGGACATCGTGCGGCTGGTGCTTCGCTCGGCAGTGGAGACCGGCACGCCCTTCGCCTTCAACCGCGACAGCGTAAATCGTATGAACCCAAACGGCCACACGGGAATGATCTATTGCTCCAATCTCTGCACGGAGATCGCGCAGAACATGGCGCCCATCGAGCATATCAGCACTGAGGTGCACACGGAGAACGGCGACACAGTGGTGGTGACGGCCACACGCCCAGGTGAGTTTGTGGTCTGCAACCTGGCGAGTCTGTCTCTCGGTAATCTGCCGGTGGAGGACGAGGCCTATATGGAACGCACGGTGGAAACGGCCATCCGCGCACTGGATAATGTGATCGACCTCAACTTCTACCCGTTGGAATACGCGCGGCTTACCAATCAGAAGTACCGCAGCATCGGCCTGGGCGTCAGCGGCTACCACCACATGCTGGCAAAGCGCGGCATCCGCTGGGAGAGCGATGAGCACCTTGCCTTCACCGACGCGGTGTTCGAGCACATCAACTACGCCGCCGTCAAGGCGGACACAGCACTGGCACGGGAAAAGGGTCGTTACGCGCTCTTTGAGGGCAGCGACTGGCAGACGGGCGCGTATTTTGAAAAGCGGGGTTATACCTCCGAAAAGTGGCGGGCGCTTGCGAAAACGGTGGCGGTGCAGGGAATGCGCAACGCCTATCTGCTGGCGGTCGCACCGACCTCCAGCACATCTATCCTCTCCGGCACGTCGGCGGGCATCGATCCAATTATGAAGAAATTCTTTTTAGAGGAAAAAAAGGGCAGCATGCTGCCCCGCGTTGCTCCGGAGCTTTCTATGGATACATGGTGGTACTATAAGGCGGCGCATCTGATCGACCAAAGCTGGTCGGTGCGCGCCGCGGGCCTTCGCCAGAGACATATTGACCAGGCGCAGAGCATGAATCTCTATATCACCAATGACTATTCCATGCGTCAGGTGCTCAGACTGTATTTAGAGGCGTGGAGGGTCGGCGTCAAGACCATTTACTATGTCCGCAGCAAGGCCCTTGAGGTCGAGGACTGCGAAAGCTGCTCGTCATAAGGAGGATAGCATGACGGAACTGAAGAAAAAGCCCCTCTTTAACCCGGAGGGCGACCCTGATGTGCGCCTGCGGCGCATGATCGGCGGCAATACCACCAACCTCAACGACTTCAACAATATGAAGTACGCTTGGGTCAGCGACTGGTACCGGCAGGCCATGAACAACTTTTGGATCCCTGAGGAGATCAATCTCTCGCAGGATGTGAAGGACTATCCCCGCCTGCTGTCAGCCGAGCGCAGCGCCTACGATAAAATTCTGAGTTTTCTTGTCTTTTTGGATTCCATTCAGACAGCGAACCTGCCTAATATCGGCGCCTACATTACCGCCAACGAGGTCAATCTCTGCCTGTCCATTCAGGCGTTTCAGGAGTGTGTCCACTCACAGAGCTACAGCTATATGCTCGACACCATCTGTTCCCCCGTGGAGCGCAATGACATCCTCTACCAATGGAAAACGGACGAGCATCTGCTGCGCCGCAACACCTTCATTGGGGACTGCTACAACGAGTTTCAGGAGCGGAAGGACGCTCCCACGCTGCTGCGCGTGATGATGGCAAACTATATTTTGGAGGGCATCTATTTTTACAGCGGCTTTATGTTCTTCTACAATCTCTCCCGAAACGGGAAGATGTCCGGCTCGGCGCAGGAGATCCGCTATATCAACCGCGACGAGAACACGCACTTGTGGCTGTTCCGCAATATCATCACGGAGCTGCAAAAGGAGCAGCCGGAGTTGTTCACCGCCGAGAGCGTACAAGCGCTGCGCGAGATGATGCGTGAGGGCGTGGAGCAGGAGATCGCATGGGGGCATTATGTGATCGGCGACGACATCCCGGGGCTGAACCGGCAGATGATCAGCGATTACATCCGCTATCTCGGCAACCTCCGCTGGACGAGCCTTGGCTATCCCGCATTGTATCCGGGCTTTGAGAGCGAACCGGAGAGCATGGAATGGGTCAGCCAGTACGCCGACGCCAACATGGTCAAGACCGATTTCTTTGAGGCACGCAGTACCGCCTACGCCAAGAGCACCGCACTGATAGACGATTTATAAGAAAACCAAAGACATCAGAATAGGAGATACTACTATGAATTACAGCGCTATGATTCAAAATCGCAGATCCGTTCACGCATTCCGCGAAAAGGAAGTTCCGAGCGAGGCTATCGGCCAGCTCCGATCCTACTATGAAAAGACCTGCCCCCGTCTTGTCCCGGAGATTGCAACGGAGTTGATCGTCTTGGACAAGGATGCACAGCCGGCACTGGAGAGCTCAGCGGGCTATAAGCAATTTCTCATCGGAGCACCGCACTACCTGCTCCTTATGTCTGCCCCGCATTCCTATGCGGCCATCAACGCCGGCTACATGATGGAAGATCTCGTCCTCAAGCTGACTGAGTTGGACATTGACACCTGCTGGATGACCTTCACCGACAGCGACAAAATCAAAAAGGCACTTTCTCTCACTACCCCGTTAGAGGTGGCGGCAATCGTTGCCTTTGGCTACGGGGAAAAGACCGCAAAAAAGCTGCGGCTGAATATCCTAAGTATGTCTCATATCGATGTGCGGGCCGAGCAGCAGTACTACGCGCCCAAAAAGGGCGTGCATGATTTGGTTCACATGGGGAGCTGGAGCAACAAGTCTGGGCTTGACGAGATGATGGACTTCTACGACGATATGCTCTGGCAGTCCTTCTACGCCGCTTCGCTCTCCCCCAGCTATCTCAACCGTCAGCCCTATGGCTTCCTTGTGCAGGATCACAGCATCTATTTGGTGCAGCAGGAGGATGCCTACACCGATAATTTGGATGCCGCATTGGATCTCGGTATTGTCATGCTCCACTTCTCCGCCGTCGCCTCCCAGTGGGCGGGGCAGGTACGCTGGGAACTTTCACCTGCTGCGCCCGACGGCCTGCCGGAAGGACTTCGCTCCGCTGCGGTGTACCACATGTAACGACTCTGGGGGAAGCAAGGCAACGGTAAAATGCGCGACCGTCGATCCGCGGTTGAGCGTATGTTCCGTTAGAAAAGAAGAACCTATCAGTCAGAGTCTGAGTAAGGAAAATAGGAGGTATTTTTTATATGGCTATCCGAACGGTAACAGATGCCATCCGCTATGTAGGGGTGGATGATAACACATTGGCACTCTTTGAAAACCAGTACCCCGTCCAGCCTATGGGAGTGAGCTACAACTCCTATGTCATTCTGGATGAGAAGATCGCCGTGATGGACAGCGTGGACGCACGGGCGGCGGAGGAATGGCTTTCCAATGTAGCGCGGGTGTTGGAGGGGCGCAGCCCCGACTATCTTGTGGTCACACACATGGAGCCGGATCATTCCGGCAGCCTCATGCGGCTGGCACAAAAGTACCCGGAGATGAAGATCGTGGGAAACGCGAAAACATTTACCATGATCAAGCAGTTCTTCGGCACAGGTGCATTGTCGGAAGAGCGTATGCTGGAGGTCGGTGAGGGCAGCACGATCTCTCTGGGCTCACACCGGCTGCGCTTCCTGCTGGCGCCGATGGTACACTGGCCTGAGGTGATGGCAGCGTATGAAGAGGAGGAAAAGATCCTGTTCTCGGCGGATGCCTTCGGCCGCTTCGGTTCACTGGAACGGACTGCCCGTGCCCCCTGGGCGCCGCAGGCCCGGCGGTATTATTACAACATCGTCGGAAAGTATGGCGCACAGGTGCAGGCGCTGCTGAAAAAAATCTCCGCGCTGGAGATCAAAACGATCTGCCCGCTCCATGGCCCCATGCTCACAGAAGACTTGGGGGAGTATCTGCGGCTCTATGATCTCTGGTCACAATGGAAACCGGAAGAACCGGAGGGCATCCTGATCGCTCACGCATCCATCCATGGAAATACCGCATATGCATCGGAGGCCCTCAAGAGCAAGCTGGAGGGAAAAGGTGCGCAAGTCACCATGTGCGATCTGACGGCAACAGACCTTTCCTATGCCGTGACCAGCGCATTCTACTGTGGGAAACTGGTGTTGGCCTGCTCCACTTATGACGGAGGACTGTTCCCGCCCATGAAGGAGTTTTTGGAACATTTACAGACAAAGGGATTCCGAAACCGCCGGATCGGCCTCATGGAAAACGGCTCATGGGCCCCTGCTGCCGCGCGGCTGATGCGCGCCGAGTTGGAAAAGATGAAGGAACTCCGACTGTGTGAAACGGAGGTATCGCTGCGCGGCGCGCTGAACCAAACCAGCGAAGCGCAGATGGACGCTCTGGTGGCGGAGCTCTGCGCGGAGTAGGCGGCGAGTCTGGCTTCGTCTGTCCGCCCGATGCCTCAAAAGCAAAACATCGTCGCTGATTTATTTAGACAACAATATGGCGTTGAGTGATGCCGAAGCTTTGAAAATGGATCGAAGCGCAGCCGCAGAGAACATCTGCGGCTGCGCTTTTTGCATTTTGACCACGGTGCAAACGGATGGCTTTGACCGTTGCCCTCGGTTTCTACAAGCGCATAGTATCGCCAACTCTATTATAAATCCTCGCTTGTCCGATAATTTGTACTTTGAACTTTCAGCAAGAATTTGTACAAGTCAGGTATTCATTCAACCAAATCCGATCGGATTTCAGCAAGAGTTTGCCGTTCCTGACGGACTTTCTGTTCCTGCAAATTTGCGTCTCGTAATTGTTCCATTAATTCATCCATCCGATGCCCCATTTCTTGTGCGAGGACATTTACCTTATCAATCTCTACCGATTGGTCGATGCTCTCTTTTTCGAGGTATGCTGCTGCATTGCGGTATGCTTGAAGTTCCGTACTATGTTGATGCACAAGCGGTCAGAAATATCCCGTATCTGACATGCCGTGCGGTAAGGCACCGTTCGCAGTTTCTTATAGTCGTAAAAGGAAACTGCATTGATCATAATGTGGTTATGGATATGACCTTTATCAATGTGAGTTGCTACCACATACTCGTACTTGCCGCCTGTGTATTCAAATGCCAGTTTCTTCCCCAGTTCATGGGCCTGCTCAGGGGTCACAGCGTCCTCCGACAAAAAGGACTGTATCAGGTGATAGGCAAGATTTGTCGAACGCTTCCTTTTCAGGTTCCGCGCTTTGTGCGCAAGCACAGCTGTCATTTCAAAATCAATGGAAGCCGTCTGCGGTTCACAGTTGTAACCCGATACCAGCATCTGACCATCGGTCTTGTCTGGGTTTTCGATATAGGCCAGTGCCTTGCCAAGAGTAGATTTTATCGCATGAATTTTTGTGATAGCCATAAGAAGCTCCCTAAAAAGAAAGATGCCCTATGTGAAATGAATCTCACATAGGGCATCTGCCTGTAATTATTGTTTTGTTGATTCCGCCTCCATCATAAGGCGGTCAAAATCGCTTTGGTACTGCCTGTCCTGTATAACGCGGTACTTTTCAAATTCACTTTCTGCGAAAGCCTTTGCGATTGCCGCTGTAACCTTTCCTTTATCTTTTAGAATTTCGGCATCGTTGAATTGCAGGAAAGCGTCCAGTTTCTCTGCCCAGTCCTGCATCGTCATAGGAATATGCCGCCGTGCTTGGCGCGTTGCATAGTCAAGGTACATTGTTACAATCTCATTCAGTTCTTGTAACTCATCTTGCTGCAAATAGTTCTTTGCAACAGGAACATCGGCTTTGACTATCTTCCCGTTTGGGGCATTCTTCCATGAGGTCAGCCCCATGTGGTCTTTTGTGTGGTCTGCCCGTTGCACAATGACCTCTGCAGCAGTACTGCCGTGAACAGCGTAGTGCATTTTATTCTGAACGGTTGCAAAGAAGTCTTTGGTCGTTTTGCTGTCTACCGAGTAATCTACGGCAGTAGCATAAATATCCGTAATTTTCTGGTAAAAGCGGCGCTCGCTGGCGCGGATTTCCTGTATTTCGGAAACTAAATGGTCGAAGTAATCTTCATCAAAGATTTGCCCATTAATAAGCCGATCCTTATCCAGAACATATCCCTGCCGGGTAAATGTATCCAGCACTTTGGTTGCCCATTGACGGAATTGTGTGGCACGGGTGGAATTGGTGCGGTAGCCAACAGCAATAATGGCGGGCAGGGAGTAGAATTTGTAGTGATAGGTCTTGCCATTATCTGCAACTTGTGCAAATTTTGCACAAGTTGTACTTTCGGATAATTCATTTTCCGCAAAAATATTCCGCAGATGTTTGGCAACAACACTGCGGTCAACATCAAACAGTTGTCCGATGCCTTTTTGCGTCAGCCAGACCTCGTGATCCTGAACGCGAACTTCTATGCCATCTGTCTCTGAATCTTTCGTGAACACAAGAAAATCTGCTGTGCTGTTACGAACATACCGTTCTGTGCCTGCCATCGCTGCTCTCCTTACATCAGTACAATGTAAGAATAGTATATCATGCTTTTCAATAAGAGCAAAGCCCATTTTCACGATTTCCCATACAAATGGACTTATCTCTCATCGCGCTCATTTTCCTGTACACCATGCTGATGTTCCTCTCCCATGCATTTAGCATACAATTCTGGCGTGCATTTGAGAGTAATCGGCTTCGGATATAGCTCAAGGAAAATCAGGGGTGAGTGATATTTTTTCTCATATTTTGTAATTTGACTATCCGTCAAACTTATCAGATCTTCGCCACCGTCTCCGCATATCAGAAACGGACCTGCGAAGAAATCCGTTGGACCATATAAGCGGTTCGGTGGTAATGGAAGTAGCTTTCCTTCATCATTACAGATGATATAGGCATCCCTGTCCAATCTTACGCTTTCTATACTCCCACAAACATATTTTTGAAAAGTTTCCAGCGTATTAGGTATCTTGATTTCCTCTGGGTACTTACCCGGTTGCACATACAACACACGGATTTCTTCATTTTGGTTCATATCGTTATTCTCCTATTCAATAAATTTTTTTCAACAGCTTAACCACACGTTCCAGATAGTCTGCTTTCAGTTCAAGAAATTCTCGGCGCAGTTGCTCCACATCATTGGCATGAACCGACTTATTTTCATTGCAGCGTTTTGCAATTTGGTTTATGCTGCCGGCGATTCGCCCAATACAAACCGTCTGCTCTTTAAGCACCTGAAAATCGTAATGACGCACTTCGCCCTTAACCAGCTGTTCCCGGCAATAAGCGGAGAAGTTTGTCACCCCGGCTTCCTGCATCTTTTTCTGGATAATTTGAAGCTCTTCTTCCGAAAAAAAGAGCAGTTTGCTGATTGGTCGTTCTCTGTTCTTTTTCATCTATCCGGTCCATTTCTCGTCAAAAGGGCATGGGGAATATTCCCCAAAACGGGTTTCAGGGTGTCCCTGAGCGCATCTGTGTATATACAGATGCAATGCTTGCTAACCGTCGCTCACGCTCCGGTTACCCCTGCGGGTCTCAACGGCGATGCTTGCGGCACACTGCAAAGAGCACCGCGCCCACAAGCACCACCGGAATAAAGTCCAGCAGCAAGGAAAGCAGATCAAGCTGATTTTTCTGCTGCTTTACAGGTTGGGAAACAATCTCCGGCTGCGTAGTCGACTGCTGCGGTGCATCAGTATTTCTGTTGTTGAAACTGTTCGCCGCCTGCACCGTGCTGTTTTGATCTCGGCTGGGCGTGTTCATCTCGCGGTCTGGATTGGCAGTGTCCGTCACCGTCAAATGAAAGTCCACACCGGTTTCCGTGGAAAGCTCGTTCTGTTCACAGCTGAACTGGTAACGCTTAGCTGCATCGCCAACAACACAAGCGGAAAGAAACGCATATTTTCCGCTCAGTGCATTTGGTTCAACAGCGGCCAACCCATTCGATTCATAAAGCTCCAAATCATAGACATCATCAGTGTACAAATTCTGTAAGTAAACTATCACGTGTTGGGAAAAGCCAACTGGTGCGGTCAGGTACGCTCCTACTTGCGCCGGTTTTGGCTCATAGTTCTCTGGTGGCGTTTCCAGCGGTTGCAATGTGTAGTGCCGTTGCTGGCCGGTCACGCTCTCATACCAGCTGCTGCCTGCCAAGGTATAAATCAGGTCGTAGTGGTTCCCGCCTTCTGCTTGCAAAAATGTCGTTTGGTTGATTTCCTGTAAGGGATAATCCTCCAAGGCATCATACTGCACAGCAGCCGCGCAGTAATATTCTGACGGTGCGACTGTCACTGTTTCCGTGTAGTTGTTCAACCCATCAAGAACAATAACTGTTGATTCTGTATCAGATGGGCCATTGCCAAGTGTGACAATCACAGTGCGGTTCTGCAATTTTTGCGGCAAATCCTTGACCGCCACCGTTACAGTAGCAGCATCTTCTGCATAGACTTTTGTTGCTGTACAAAGTAAAAGCGCAAAAAGCATGCGAGAAATTTTCTCATAAAAACACCTCTCAGAATCCCGCATAGCGGAAATAATAGCATGGTCTGCTCTCCATCCATACATTGGACATATTCACTGCAACGCCATAGCCATAGCAGCACTCGATCCACGCACCACCGCCAAGCGCCATCTGAACGTGCCCCTGCTCGCCGCCAGAGGCGTACACCGCGCGCAAATCTCCCGGCTTCACTTCAGACGGGGAAATACTTACTAGGTCTGCTGCGTTCCGATAGGCGGCTGTGCTGCCTGCGGAAAAAGGCAGGTTCTGCGCCAAATAGCAATATTGGACAAAGCTCGAACAATCCAGATTGATGTCCACGCTTGGATTGCCCGGCCCGCCGCGCAGCGAAGATGGCTGGGCATAGACAAACTTTCCTTGACAGCTCAGAGCAAAAGCGACCACCTGACCGCGTGCGGTCGTGGCGTCGATATTCAGGCTGGCAAATAGCTGCCGCAGTTCTTCCTCGGTCATACCGCTGCCGGTGGCGCGGCATTTTATGCCGTCCACAATTCCATACAGTTCTTCCCAGTCCATGCGATACAGAAGCGATGCCCATTCCACATTTCCATAAGCATCTTCACCATCCTTATACCACCCCTGAAATCCGCTCGCACCGTTGGGTAGCGTGATCGTTTTTGTATATCGAGCGGATACCGCATTACCGGCATACTCATTACCGTACTGATCCTGCTTAATGATTGTCCGGCTCAAAGTTCCTGCATCGCAACTTTCTGCCAGCGCTTCCAGATTTCCGGTTCCGCCGTCCGCACCGTTTGGGGCCTGCGTTTCCGGGTCTGTGTAGCGGTCATATCCTGTCAGATAAATCGTGCAGTTCAGATCATAATGACCGTACTGCCCATCGTTCAACTCTCCGGGGCACCAAGGTATGGCGGTTGCATTGGAGAAAGTAACCTCGTAATCATCGGACACGGCATTCTCTCCCTCGCCGGTCACAACAGTAAAAGTGACCGTCAGCTCGTCAGGGGAATAAAACCAGTCATTCAGTTCGCCCCTGTACAAGTTGGCACTTTCATCCAGCACAATATTGCCGGTGCAGTCTGCCGCACTGATTTTCCCATCAGCAACAGCGTTGTATTCTTCCGGCAAATCGGAAAGTTCAGAGCCTGTTGCACCATGGGCGCTTTCCAACTTCCAACCAACTTGGTTGGAAGTTTCTTGGCGGCGTTCTCCTTGATGACTAATGGCTTCCAACTTCATCGCATACGCCCTAGCTTTTTCCATCGGGCTGATATGTTCCCGCTGGATATTGGCATCCACCATGTCAATGATAGCTTGGTCGTCATCAACATTCCGCACCTGCACTTTGATTTTGTCCAGCCCTGCAAGCTGCGCTGTATGAAAGCGCCGGTGCCCGGAGATGATTTCATAGCCACCCTCGGCGCGGGGGCGCACGGTCAGGTTTGTAAGTACGCCGTTTTCCTTGATGCTGTCCACCAGCTTCTGCATATCTTCATCGTCACGCACTTCGAAAGGGTGATTGACAAAAGGATGCAGCTCGGAAAGCGGCACTTCCGTAACAAGGTCGCCGCTCATCTGCTGGCGCTCTGCCTCTGACGAAAACATATCAGCGATCGCGGGCATCTTCATCGCGTTCATAAACTTGTTCTTCGCGGCCATGACCTAATACCTCCTGCGTAAATTCAACGTATGCTCTTGCGCTGCTGCTTTTGGGTTCGTACAGGATAGTGGGTGCTGCAAACGCCTGACTTTCCTGCACTTTGACGTTATAGGGGATTTCCGTAGTAAATACATGGAGCGTTCTCCCATACTTGGCGCGGACATCATGGGCATAATGCTCTGAGACTTTCGTATGCTGGGTCATCGTCAGCAAAACGCCCCTGATATGCAGTCCGGGGTTGATTTTGCGCTGCACGCTGGAAATCGAATTTGTCAGCTGCGACATACCAACCACCGAGAACGGTTGCGCCTGCATCGGGATGATGACCTCATTGGCAGCGGACAGCGCATTTGTCAGCAGAAGCCCGACAGAGGGTGAGCAATCAATGATGCAGTAATCATACTGGCTGCTGTACTGTTCCAGACAGGTTTTCAGCAGAACCTCGCGGCACATCATGGTGCCCATTGCCAGCTCAAAGCTGGCCAGCCGGAGATTGGACGGAATAAAATCCACCTGCGGTGCAGAGTCATCCGTGCGCTTGCTCTGATAAACGCACTCTCTGTGGGAGAGGGGCTTTTCATAGGCAACCTTCATCAGCAGCTCTGTGATTGTCTGTTCAAGGTCCTGCTCAGGCGGGATACCGCAGTAGCAAGACAGATTGCCCTGCGGGTCAAAGTCCACCATGAGTACGCGGTAGCCCTGCTGGGTAAGGGCAATGCCCAAGTTATACGCGGTAGTCGTTTTGCCCGTACCGCCCTTCTGGTTTGCGATAGCAATAGTTTTCATCTGGTTTCCTCCTGCAAAATATCATCCAAGCTGATACAGTGCTTTTGGTAT
>ERZ791573.665-NODE-665-length-17918-cov-20.036836_pt1 | contig 17918 bp, 15 predicted proteins | sample MGYA00509971_ERZ791573 | MGnify/ENA primary metagenome ERZ791573 (study PRJEB30046, sample SAMN00791921) | human gut metagenome | study: EMG produced TPA metagenomics assembly of the A metagenome-wide association study of gut microbiota in type 2...
CATTTCTGTTTTTTATCCCAACTGGCTTATAATTCGGAAATTTTATCTAAATTTGTAGACGATAAGCCGCGCAGCGTGGCACGATGACGCACCGCGCGGCAGCAGAAAGACATAAATCCTTTCACCAAACCAACATTACAGATCACATCACGATGAAACAACTCATTCTTTCGGCGGCCCTCATAGCCGCCTCGCTTGCCACGGCAGGCGCACAGACAGCCAAGACAAGCGGCAACCCCGTGTTCAAGGGATGGTACGCCGACCCCGAGGGAGCAGTCCTCGACGGGCAGTACTGGATATTCCCCACCTACTCTGCTCCATACGATGAGCAGACGTTCATGGACGCGTTCTCCTCACCAGACCTCGTGACATGGACCAAGCATCCGCACGTCATAGACAAGAAAGACGTGTCGTGGGCCAAGCGTGCAATGTGGGCCCCGGCCATCATACACGCCAACAAGAAGTACTACCTCTTCTTCGGTGCCAACGACGTACATCAGGGCGAGGTGGGAGGCATAGGCGTAGCCACCGCCGACCGCCCCGAGGGCCCGTATAAGGACGCGCTGGGCAAGCCGCTCATCAACGACATCGTGAACGGGGCACAGCCCATAGACCAGTTCGTGTTCCGCGACGACGACGGCAAGTACTACATGTACTACGGCGGATGGGGACACTGCAACATGGTGCGTCTCAGCGACGACCTGCTGAGCATCGTGCCCTTCGACGACGGCACCACATACCGCGAGGTGACGCCCAAGAACTACGTGGAGGGCCCGTTCATGCTCAAGCGCAAGGGCAAGTACTACTTCATGTGGTCGGAAGGCGGCTGGGGCGGCCCCGACTACTGCGTGGCCTACGCCATAGCCGACTCGCCTTTCGGCCCGTTTGAGCGCGTGGGCAAGATTCTTCAGCAGGACCCTGCCATAGCCACCGGTGCCGGACACCACTCCGTGATACAGGTACCCGGCAAGGATGAGTACTATATAGTATATCACCGCCGCCCGCTCACCGAGACTGCCGCCAACAGCCGCGAGACCTGTATAGACCGCCTCTACTTCGACAAGGACGGACACATCGTGCCCGTGAAGATGACCAACGAGGGCGTGAAGGCCGTGAAGAAGCCCAAGAGGAAATAATGCACTTACGCCGCCCTGCGGCTACATACCAACGCATTCGTCCCCATGGCGTGCCTGCATATACGGAGCAGTCTTGCTCCACGCATGCAGACACGCCACGGGGACGATGCTTTTCGTGCAGTGCCAGTACCGCACAGTCTCACAAGTGGGCCCCGCGCCATGCCCCATGCGGAGCGCGTGGCGGGCTGACCCCTATAAAAGCAAAAACGCCGCTACTCTCAACGAGCTGCGACGTAAAGCCTATGTTTAACTAAAAATCCTTTTTCGAAACAAATGAAAAGCTCACGCTCTCCATCGTCACCTGTTAAACAATCGTTTCAATTTACCTTAAACCTAATAACTAAAAACCTAAATCTATTACTACTAACCTAAACAATCTATTAACCTTTTGACGATGCAAAGGTACAAACTATTCTCTGTTTGCGCAAACAATTATGCAAATAATAACTATTTTTAGCTGTTTTCTTGATATATGTAAAGAATATTCACATTCTTAAACACCTGCAGGTTATCTGCTTAAGAAAAAAAGGATATCTACTACCCCACTCCGGCCAAACTTTATACCCCAACACCCAAAGCAACCAATCAAAGCGCAAAAGATTGCAAGGACAGAGCGTTGCCCATTCAGAAAGACATTCTCACATAGAACGTTCTATCGCAAACAAAGGACGAGAAGCAGGGAATATCAGAGAAAAAGGAGCCTATATATAATAGGAGAAGGGGCTTATATATATAATAAGGAGAAGACAGAAGAGACCACAAAACAAAGAAAAGAGTTCATAAACAAGAGGAGAGATTATAATGAGAAAAGAATCACAAGAAGAGGAGATTCACGAGAAGAGGATATTCACAAGAAGAGGATATTCACAAGAAGAGGATATTCACAAGAAGAGGATTTGTAAGAAAAGGTGAGCTTAATGAGGAGAAGGTATAATAAAAAAAATTGCACCGCTACTCTCAACGAGCTGCGGCGCAAAAGCCTATGTTTAACTAAAAATCTTTTCGAAACAAATGAAAGACTCGCGTCCTCCATCGTCACCTGTTAAACAATCGTTTCAATTTACCTTAAACCTAATAACTAAAAACCTAAATCTATTACTACTAACCTAAACAATCTATTAACCTTTTGACAATGCAAAGGTACGAGTTTCCGACTGTTTGCGCAAACAATTTCAAAACAAATTTCACATAACCTTAATAATTTTGACATACATCAAGATTATAATCCATTAAAAGTCAGCGCTTAACAACCATTCACATTTTCTCGCCCCATGACCCTGTGGTCAATCTTTCTCAATAAGCACCGTAGCGTAGGCCGACATGCCCTCTTCGCGTCCTGTGAATCCCAGTTTTTCTGTTGTTGTAGCCTTTATTGAGATATTGTCCTCATCGGTGCTCATGACCTTAGCCAGACAGGCCTTCATAGCCTCAACATGCGGATTGATCTTAGGACGTTCAGCGCAGATCGTTGCGTCGATGTTGCCAAGGCGATAGCCCTTTGTGGCTATAAGATCAATGGTTTTCTTCAGCAGGATTTTGCTGTCTATGTTGAGCGTGTCTGCCGACGTATCGGGGAAGTGGTAGCCTATGTCGCGCATGTTTGCAGCCCCTAACAAGGCGTCGCAGATAGCATGAATGAGCACGTCGGCATCGCTATGTCCAAGCAATCCGAGCGAATGGTCTATTTTTATGCCGCCGAGCCACAGCTCGCGGTCTGGGACAAGACGATGAACGTCGAATCCAAATCCTACGCGTATTTTCATATATCTTTTTTCTGCTTTAATAAATTTCTGCTTAAAAAATCTTCACCTTAAACAAACATTGAAAATTGAATGATTAACATTGAAAATTGAATGATTAGAATTGAAAATCGAATAATTCAAAATTGAATAATTCAACATCGGCGCAGCCGACAATTCAAAATTCAAAACTCAAAATTCAAAATTGCGCAAAGCGCAACAATTCAAAACTCAAAATTCAAAACTCAAAATTGCGCAAAGCGCACAATTCAAAACTCAAAATTCAAAATTGCGCTTGCGCCAAGCGCAACAATTCAAAACTCAAAATTCAAAACTCAAAATTCAATTATCGTCGCCTGAAGAGATCCTTCAATCCGTCCATGTCGAAGCTAAGCGAGAAGCGCAGCGTCTGGTCGAGCGGGTTGCTCTTCGCTGTAGCGATGACGTAGCCAGCATCGAGCGAGAACACGCTCATCTTAAAGCCGGCACCCACGGTGAAATATTTGCGGTTACCCTTGTTTGCCGACTCATGATGGTAGCCAGCGCGCAGAGCAAACTTGTCGTGGTACACATACTCGCCACCCACGCTCCATTGAACCTCTTGCAGCTCCTCCTTTAATCCTCCAGGCGCATCGCCGAAGCTCTTGAAGATGCCGCTTATCGACGACACGTCATAATAGTTTTTCTGCACGCGCTCCTGATAGTCTTCCGTGCTCTCGCCATCCTCCTGTTTGGGATATGTAGGCACGAGCAGCTTGTTGGCATCGGCAGCAATGGTGAAGCGGTTATACTCGTCGATAGGGATCATGAGCGATGCTCCGAGACGCATGTTTGTCGGTATAAACTCAGAGTTGTTGTCGCCACCGAACGAGATCTTGCTACCGATGTTTGAGATGTTAAGACCCAGACCGAGCTGACACTCGCGCTGTCCAAGATTTATGTAGTTCTGATAATAACATGCCAGGTCGGCAGCAAACGCCGAGCCAGGTGCCGTGTCAGAAGTGTAGTCGTAAGTCAGGTCCGAGTAGATCCATCTCACGGCAGCGCCTATAGAGAACGTCTCGCTGAGCATGAGCGAGTAAGCCACGTCAAGCGACATCTCATAAGGGTTTATGGTCATGGCATCGTCGCTGGTTCCAAGGAACACCTCGCCGAGCGAGAAATAGCGCAACGACGCCGACACAGCCGAATAGTCGCCTATGCGATAATAACCTGCCAGATAAGCCAGGTCCATGTCGTTGACCAGCTCTCGGAGCCACGGTGTGTAGTTGAGCGCCACACCGGCCCTCGATATGGTGAACGGATATTTTGCCGGGTTCCAATATTGCGACACCACGTCAGGATCCGTCGCCACACCCACGTCGCCCATACCTGCCGAGCGGGCGTCAGGCGCAATGGTCTGCGATGTGACCGATGTGTTCACCGGGTTGAAGAAATCTTCCTTCTGCGCCGCCGCGGGCAGTGCCAGCAGTGTGAGAAGGCCAAGGATATATAATCTCATTCTTTTACAATTTGCCATCATTCGTTTTCGTTACTCATTATTTTTCACAATCGTCCTTTAACCCAAAACGGTCATTAGGCCGTTTTATGTCGTTTTTTATAACTGCTTCCAGTCTTTTGGTTTTTATAAGGTGTCTTTTGCTCGTTTTTAATTCGCAATAGCTCGCTATTGCTCATTAAAAGCCAAACAAAATCCTCTCTTCTAAAAATCCAAAATCCAAGCAAGCCCTAACGACCGATTTGGGTTTAGTGACAACTAAATAACGCTCCGCGCCCCACTTTATTGCCTGTCGACGATTATAAGTTTTTTCGCCTTCGATGCCATTCCGCTGCCATCGCTTCCCAACCGGACGCGGTAGAGGTAGACACCCGTCTGCAATCGGCGACCGCCATCAACCGTCAGGTCCCAGTCTACGGTGTAGGCGCTGTCGGTGCTCACGCCGCTCTCCTCGTGTTGCCAGAGCTTACGTCCGCTCATGTCGAACAGCTCGATGACCACATCCACGTTGCTTCCCATGCGGTCATGACTGATAATGAACGTTGTCTTTGCCGAAGCCGGGTTTTCCGTCACGCTCACGTTAAACACGTTTGGCTGCAAGCCCTTGACCACGGTAAAGTCGAGCTGCACCGTCGACGAGTTGTTAAGCACGTCCCATGCCCTGAACTGCAACCTGTGCTTGCCCGGTGTCAGTTCGGGCAACGAATAGCAGGTAGAGCCCGAGGTGTAAGAGCCGAAGTCGAACGTGAAATAGTCGTTCAGACTGTATGTCTTGTTCATGTCGCCGTCTATCGTGAGCTGCATGTCGTGTCCTATGCCGCTCCCCGATGCGTTCAGTCCGTCCTGATCCTTTATGTTAGCCACAAAATAGGGCGTGGTGTTCACCTTGCCGCCGTTCACAAACGACGGTGAGTTGAGATAACAGAAGATAGAGGGTCCTATCGAGTCGTTGTCAGCCACGTCTGATCCGTTGGCCACAAACTTGTCGCACCATCCGTTTGCTATCTCCGTGCGCTCCGTGTTCACGGCATATAGGTTGACGAGAGCCGACGCGTCAGAATAATGCAGGTCCTTGGGCACGGCAAAGGAGAAGGCAAATTTTCCCGCCCTTATGCTGTCGTTGCCCTGGAACAGGGTTGCTGTGCGGTCATCGAACGTGAGCGCATATTGCGCACCGTCTTTATCGTTTTGGTCGTTCATGCGGCAGGTGATAGTCTGCTCGGCATCGCGCACCGTTGCCGACACCACACCCGTGAACGTGCCGTCGCCCTCCACATGTCCGCTCATCGTGGCTATGGATCCCGCCTTCAGGTGCACGGGGTTGCCGGCATCCACCTTCTGTCCGTTGATCTCGTCAATGCTCACCGTGAGCGACGGCAGGTTCAGGCGCATGGCAGGGTCGCCGAGCAGCGCATATTGCAGCTTGTTCTCCGTGCGGTCACTGCCCAGCTCAATAAGCTCGTTCTTTGCTCTGCGCTGCGCCTCGCCTATGGTCAGCGCCTTGCCGTCGGTGTCTTTGTTCAGCACATGGCGCAAGTAAGCCTGATTTATGACCTTATTATAGTTTGTGTAGACCGTTCGCGTCGTTCCGAAGAACGCCACGGCACCGCCCTTGCTGTTCAGGACAGCGTTCTCGCCAATGGTCTCTGTTGTGCCGTCATAGGGCATGATGTCACACGAGGCTGTGATCCACAGCGGCAGGTTGGCGTTTGTAAACTGCAAGAAGTCGGTGGCGTTGATAACCTTCTCATGCGAGATCTGGCGTTCAGAGCCGTGTCCGGCATAATCCATGATGAGTGCTCCCTGCTGCTGTTGCTGCTTTATCAGTCGCGTCACCTCAGGATAAGAGTTGCCCGTGGCTGTGCTCACACGCTCATAGGCATCCCACATTATCTTCTTTATAGCGAAGCCGGGATACCTCTCAGCCACCATCTCAGCCGTTTCGTCCTGGTCTTTCATGTGGAGGTTGTTGTTGCCGTCGTCGCCCATGAACACCAGTGTGTTTTGCCATGAGCCCGCGTTCTTGTTCTCCACATAGCCCATAACCTTGTCCACCATGGTCTTGGCATCGGCCTCGGTGGTCACGGGGAACCGTCCCACCGCCACGTCGAGCTTGTCTTTGGTCAGGGGGTTCTCTCCCTCGCCGTCGTCGAGGAGGCAGAAGAAGCCGTCGTCGACATAACATTTTGTCAGACTGTATGAGTCTTCGCTCTCATGACACAGCAGGAGATCGTCTGCCGACAGAGCCTTACATGCAGATGTGAGCAGACGGTTGTCCCACACGCAGTCGCCGAAGAGCAGGAGGTAGCGCGGCATGTCGGACTCTGTTGTGGCGCGGTCGTAGAGCATCTTCAGGTAACGGCGGTAGGCGTTGGCATCGGGTGTGCCGCTTCCAAACTCGTTGTACAGCTCATCGGCGGGCACGATGTTCACGCGCAATCCGTCGCGCTCACTGTGGAAGTTGGCCAGTCGCTGTGCCTGCTTGAGCAGCTTCTGGCTGGTCGCTATTATTATGACCATGTCGGCCTGCGGGTCGGCATGATGGTTCTGGTTCGTTATGTTATAGACATACTCGGGCGTTTTCACCCCCGACGTGAGCGACGGCATCGGCAACGGCTTGTCCCATGTGACCTGCACAAAGTCGAGGTGCATGTCGGTACCTCCCAGGTTCTTCAGCGTTATGACGTTGTCGTCCTTGAGGTCTGTCGTCGTGAAGGAGAAGGTCTTCTCTCCACCTTTGCTGTATTGCGCATCGGTGGTGCCCTCGCCCACGACGGTGATGGTCATTATGCCCTTCGACTCATCGTTGAGCAGCACCTCCACCTGGGTTCGTGCCGACGCTGTGGCCGTGACGGTGAACGTGGCCTGTGTGGCGTTGGCATTACCGCCAAGCTTTATCTGCTGCGACTCTCCCGAACTCACGGCCTTGGGGTCGAAGAGGTTACGTCCGCCTTGCATCCACGCAAAGCCGTCGGTCTCATGAAGCGAGTGATAATAATAAGGTGAGGGGTAGAAGCTGTTGACAAACGTTGTCGAGTCAACGCTCAGCGGCTCTGAGCCGTCATCGGCCTGCGTCAGGAAATAATAGCCATAGTCAGAATAAGGGTTGCGTGTGCGTCGCAACGACGTGTTGCCTCTCCACGACACCGGCCCCTTGCCGTAAAACAGCCGGCGGCCGCCCACCGTGCAGGTAGGCACCTCCTTGAGGTCGTCGAGCTCTGCCAGCTCGTCGCCATCAAGCTTCTCGTTCTGCAGGTGTCCGCCATAGCCATAGATCTTGACCTTTGAGAGAGAAGAGAAGCCTGCCTGTCGTGCCAGACTCTCCGTGAGCTGATACACGCCGTCGCTCGGCACCCTGATCTTTGCCCAGCGCCCGGTGGCAAGCACCGAGTTGGCAGCATAGCGCGAGGCAGCACCGCCGGCGGCGGCACCGGCACCACCAACGCGCGTCGTCACAGGCTGGCGGCGCTTCACACCGTTCTTTGCCTTAGCCTCAACCTTCAGCATGAAGCTCACCAACAAGCGGTAACGGCCCTCGCGATAGACGAGCGGACAGAGCGCCACCTCAAGGGTGCCTTTCCTGCGGTCAACCACGATCTGCTGTCTCACCTCGGGCAGCTCGGGCAGCGGCTCGCTGCTCAACGCGTGATAGGCGGCAATGTCTGACGAAGACATGTCGATAAAGTCGGGATACAGCAGTTTTACGGTGTACACCGAGTCGGCATAAGCCGCACCAAGAGGCATGGCACATGTAAACACGGGCAACTGCTCACCTATGGCAACATCCTTTGCGGTGAGGTTAAAAAACCGCTGCGCATGGCTCACAGAGCACATGAGCAACAGCATGAGAAGCACTATGGTTCGGTACAATCGTGTCACTGTCGTTTTCTCTTCTTGTCTGCTTATTTACAATTAAACTCCAGCACCTTGCGGTCTTCAACATATCCCTCCAGGTGGTCGTCAATGTGTACGGGTCCCACGCCCACGGGTGTGCCTGTATAGATGATGTCGCCTGTCTTAAGGGTGAAAAACTGTGATATGTAGCTCACAATGTGGTCGATGGAGAAGATCATGTCGGAGGTGCGGCCCTCCTGCACGGTCTGGCCGTTGATGTCGAGATGGAAGTGCATGGCTTGCACATCACGAAATTTCTCCTTGCTCACCCACTCGCCCAGTGCGGCAGCACCATCGAAGCCCTTGCACAGGTCCCAAGGCTGTCCTGCCTCGCGAAGCTTCTTCTGCAGCTCGCGGGCGGTGAAGTCGATGCCCACGGTCACAGCATCATAATATCTGTGTGCGAAGCGTTCAGGCACGGTCTTGCCCAGCTTGCAGATGCGCACAACAAGCTCTGCCTCATAGTCGATCTGTCCCAGGTGGTCAGGTATGAAGAAGGGCTTGCGGTCCTTCAGCAACGCCGAGTCGGCCTTGGTAAAAATGACGGGAGTCTCTGGTTTATATAACGTTCCGTCCAGCTCTTTATTGTGCTGAGCGTAATTCATTCCAACTGCAAATATCTTCATTTTCTCTCTTTCCTTTTTGTTTGTATGTCACTGATGCTCACAAAGGTACTTCATTTTTCCGATATCTGCAAGAAAGCGGCGCGTTTTTGCACAAACAGCCTTGTTCAACATAAAGGCAAGAGAGAATAGAGGAAGGCATGAAAGAGAACGGAAGATGAATGAAAAAGGGCGCAAAAACAGGAGGTAAGGCAGGATAAAAAGGAAAGATGGAAGACAGAGAGAAACGAGAAGATGCAGGAGAGAGAAACGAGAAGATGCAGGAGAGAGGAGAAAAATTGCAGGAGAGAAAAGAAGAGGTGCAGCAAAAAACAAAAAAAATATACCCTTTCGGGTGCAATATAAATTATTTTTCTTATATTTGCACCCGAAAGGGTATAATTATATTAAACGTCTACCTTTAAAAAGTTTACAGCTATGGACATGTCTTTATCTTCTTTTGTTAAAGAGCGCCGCAAGCAGCTCAACCTGACGCAAACCGATCTGGCAGAGAAATCGGGCGTCGGACTGAGGTTTGTGCGCGAGCTTGAGCAAGGCAAGCAGACCTTGCGCATGGACAAGATCAACCAGGTGCTGGCCTTGTTCGGACATGAGGTGGGAGCGGTGCCTGCCTCCTCGCTACGCCAATAAACCAACAACCCACTTAACGTCTGTTGACAAGATGAAAAGAGCAAAGATTTTTATGTATGACCGCTATGCCGGCCTGCTGACTGAAGACGAGAACGGCTTCACCTTCGCCTACGACACCGCTTACATGGAGCAAGAGGGTGCCGAATCGATAAGCCTTACCATGCCTCTGCGCGAGGAGCCTTATAAGGACAAAGTGCTGTTTCCTTTCTTCGACGGTCTTATTCCTGAAGGATGGCTGTTGGGCATAGCCGAACGCAGCTGGAAGATAAACCAGCGCGACCGCATGTCGCTATTGTTGGCGTGCTGCAAAGATTGCATCGGCGCGGTGAGCGTTGTTCCTTACGAAGAAGACAACAACCCTTAAAAAAACGACAACTATGGAAAAATGTCTCTACTGCTATAAGCCCTTAAAACCGGGACAGACCGACTTTCACCCTGCCTGTGCCCGAAAACTCTTTGGAAAGAAAGAAGCACCTGTGCTACCATACACACGGGCAGAGATTGCAGACCTCGCCAAACAGGTCATAAGAGCACAGACCACGCTCACAGGTGTGCAAGCCAAGCTGTCGCTTGACATCAACCCTGGCGGACGAAACGAGCCTTCGCGCTTCACCATCGTCGGTCTGTGGGGACGCTTCATCCTCAAGCCCCAGACCGAGGTCTACCGCTCGCTGCCAGAGCTGGAGGACCTCACCATGCACATGGCCGAGGCAGCAAAGATAGCTGTTGTGCCCCACTCGCTCATACGCTTTGCCGACGGCGAGCTGTGCTACATCACACGCCGCATAGACCGCGAAGCCGACGGACGGAAGATCGCCATGGAAGACATGTGCCAGCTGTCGGAACGCCTTACCGAGTATAAGTATAAAGGCTCTTACGAACAGGTGGCAAAGCTGATAAAAAAATATTCGGCCATGCCACAACTGGACCTTGTCAACTTCTGGGAGGTGGTGATCTTCTCGTGGATCACGGGCAATGCCGACATGCACCTTAAAAATTTCTCGCTCTATAACACCTCCCTCGGCCACTGTCTCACCCCTGCCTACGACCTGCTGTCAACAGCCATCGTCATGCCTGAAGACAAGGAAGAGTTGGCGTTGACGCTCAACGGCAAAAAGAGCCGCATCGTGCGTCGCGACTTTGAGAAAGCCATCCTCGGCTCTGGCATAAGCGAAAAGGTTGTTGAAAACATTGCGAAGAAGTTTCGCAAAGCGCTCATCAAATGGCTTGACCTCATTGACCAATCGTTTCTTCCCGACGATTTCAAGAAACAATATAAACGGTTGGTCATCAAACACATGGTGCTGCTAAGATAAAACTTTTTCAACGATAGCTGTGCTTACGCACAGAACAATGATTGATTAACAATGATTGCCTAAAATTATACCCTTTCGGGTGTAACATAAGAACATTCGCTTATATTTACACCCGAAAGGGTATAATCTTATAATAACTTTTAATAAATTAACGAGCTGTATAAACGAAAGAAGGGAGAACCGACAATCGCGTCGTCTCTCCCCCATCACAATCCTTTGTGGTTTTACCACCCTGCAAATCAATCTATATATGCTGTAATCCTTTTGACAATCCATTTGCTTTACCTAAACCAATTTAAACTAAATCCCTATCTTTCCTAACTGCGATTCTTTCTATTATTTACCCAATTATCAAATCATCAATATAAAATCATTACCTTTAAAAACTAACTATCACGCTTTCTAATTAGCTAAACCTTAAACTTTTACGCTTTACTTAATTATTTCCTTTTGACATTGCAAAGATATGAACTTTCTCACACACTTCATTAAAAAAAAATGCGAAAACATGCAATATTGCTGTGCAAACGTTTGACTGCATAGCCTTTCGGCGTATTAAAGGGCGATGTAGGGAACGCCTATAATATAATAAGGTGGTGGGAACGCCTATAATATAATAAGGTGGTGGGAACGTCTATAATATAATAAGGTGGTAGCTGACGAGTTCTTGCCTAAGCAAGAACTTGTCAATCAAACATGCAGCGAGGATTCATCAAGGCGGGTGAGCGCCAGTCGATGCCGCGGTCAGAGAGCGCGTCGGAGAGACGACTCCAGTAGGCATGGCAGAAGCCCATGGAGCGCGGTGTGTTCTTGAGATGCGAGAGAGCCTCGCGCTGGGCATCGTCGATGACCTCCTCAAACCGTGCTGTCCATTCCACAGGGTCGTCCTTCATGTACCCCTCCTGCTCTATCAGGTCGAGCTTTCCACTGTCGGCATACTGTATGTTGCGGTCCACACGGGCGAGCTTCTCCATGAAATGGTCGGTGGAGCTGAGGTCGTGACCCGTGTCACACTCAATGATGTGCAGCAGATGGATGATAAAATTTATGAGTTCTGACCTCAGGCGCGGGTGACCAAAGAGCGATTCTTCCATGCGCTCGGCAGCCCAATAGAGGGTGTCGGTGACATTGCCGTAGCCCGTCACCTTCTCCAACTCGTGACCATACTTGAGCATGGTGCGACACAACCCGGCGTTCTGCCATGTGGGACCGCCGATCTGCTTGGCGTTCTCCTCTGCCACGAGCACCGCTCCACACACCACGTCGGTGTAAAGGTCAATAACATCATCCTTGCCCTCAAACGGCGTCACCTCTGCCTTGGCGAGGGCCGCCTCATACTCTTTACGAACTTTCGATTTCATTGTTTCTCGGTTTTTTATTTTTTCTCGGTTTTTAAAGATAACAAACGGGGGCATGAGGTGAAACGTTACGGCTGCTGTGGTTGCCGAAACAAGCTGCAAAGACGAGCGAAAAAGCAAACGCTAAAACTGCATATTTATTCATTTTGACCCCCATTTTTAGTGGCGTTTTAAAAGTGCCCAACTTACGATTTGAAAGTGCCCATTTGACGTCCTCAAAGAGGCTCTTTGAGAAGCTCATTTGGGCTCTTTGACGAGCTCATTTGGGCCCTTTGACAAAATCATCCCTATTTTAAGAGTTGTTAACAAAAGCAATAAGTTCAAGCCGCCTTATTTTTGAAAACAGAAAGCAAAACCCCTGTTTTTGCTTACAACCGCTGTTTTGGATATTTATTCATTTCCTCTCCCGTTTTTGCATATTTATTCATTTTCGCTTGATGCAAAGATCAACATTTACATCGCGATTCGCGCTCGTTGTTTTGAACGCTTGCTTGAGATACATGCAAAACCAATCAATAGGTAAACACCTCACACTGCAAGTTGTCAAAGCGTCGTGCCTTGAGGTCCTCGGGGCGTATGAGGAGGTAGAGGGAGCCACAGTCGAAGAAATGGAGACCCCAGCGGTCGTCCTCCTCGACCTGCAGCAGGGCGATATGTCTGGGATAGCTGTCGCTCACCTCGTCCTGGTAAGGAATGGAGAGGAGGGCGTGGGTCTCGGATGTCTCCACACCTTCATAAAAGGTTATCTCCTCGGCAGGGCGGAATATGCTCTCGCCCGTGTCCTCCCAGTGCAGGTCATAAGGCTGCACGTCGTCGGGCACGTCCTCCACATAGATCACGCGCACCATGTCGCCCACGGGGCCGTGCAAGGGAATCTCAATGGGCGAACTGTCGCCAAGAAAATAGTCGATGGCAGCGAAGAAATAGAGCATGCCCTTGCGGGGCAGCAGCCCTTCTTTGTCGAAGGGCGCCACGTCCTCCATCCTTATCTGGCAGATAAAGGTCAGCGGCTCGGGGTAGTCTTCGCCATGTTCAATGATGACGTTGCCGTGGATGTCGCGCTTCGGCATGCCGTTGCTGCCCATGACCACCTGCGTGTCGTCTACCATGACATAGGGGTAAGGCACGTCTTCGGGCAGGTCGGGGGCTCCCCACCAGTGGCTTCGTCCCACGAGGTTCTCGGTCGTGGGGTTTGTTATAATACTGATGCTTTGCATAATTTTTCTCGTATTTATTGTTATTTTTTTTTACTCTTTTCCTTCTTTCATACTTCTTGCGGGAGGCTAAAGACACCGCTTGCAGGCAGTCAGCAACAACAAGCATTGTTTTTGTCTTTAGCAACGGGCGCGAAGCGCGGTGCAAGCCGCCCCCTAATCTTCTTCAATCTCCTCCTCTGGCGGCCAGATGTCGAGCAAAATTTCGAGGGCAAGCTCATTGCCGGCCTCGGCAGCGGTCATGAGGAAGTCGTAGAGACGTTCATAGTCGAGCATCAGGTCGGCGTCGGGGTTGGCAAAATAAGCCTGGTGTATCCACCCCCACGACTCCTCGTCGTCGGGTGTGAGCGCCCCTGCATCTATCGCCTCCTCCAACATCATGACGAACAGGCCGTTGCGTGTTATGCGCATCGTGGACCAGTCGTTGGAGGAAGCGAGCACAGCATCGGCCACCAGAGCGGGCTTGTAGCCCTCGTTAGCGGCAGCATGCAGCAGGTCCATGACCTGTTGTTCCTGCGGCAGCGTGTCGTGGTCGCCGTTCTCATGGCGCTCCGCCACGAGGTCAAGCACCGAGCACGCAAGCCTGTAATGGTCGTTTGTTGTCGTTTCAGTTGTCATAGTTGAGATTTTTTAAAACATCGTTTCTATAACATGCACCTTTCAATAGCCATAATTTCTCAAGAACTCCTCCGCCATGGGGTCGCCATCGTTGGCGGCCTGACGCATATATTTCAGTCCGCCCGTGCGGTCAACCCTTCCGCCACGGCCCTCATAGAGCATATAGCCATAGAGCGCATCAGCAATGTGGAACGACGAAGAGGTCACCTTCTCAAGCATCGACCGCGCACGGCTGTCAGCAATCGACGTGTTCTTTTGCAGCAACAGATGAGCAAGATTGGTCAACGCCTGAGCATAGCTCTGCGTTATCATGTTTTTGTAATAACTGTCGGCTTCATATTGTTCTTTGTATGCCTCATAATATTTCAGAGCCAACACTCTGTTCTCGCGTCCATATTCGGAATAATAGTGCATGTTGCCGAGCCTGTAGAGAGGCATGCCGTTGCAATGGTCTTTACATTTCTCCAGCCACGAGTAGGCTTCGTCATAGTCGGCATCCACCACCTCGCCGTCAAGCAGAAACATTGCTGTGCGATACATTGCCATGTAGTAGCCCTCCTTGGCAGCGAGCAAGTTATACTTGTAAGCCTGTCTGCCATACCACGCACGGTCGCGGTGGCGGTGGAACGTGTTGACCTCGGCATCTTCATAATAGGTAAAGAAATCGCTGAAGAGGGTTGCCAGCCACATGTAGGCGTCGTTTCTGTAAGGCTCAAAGTCGTTGCTGAGGTCTACCACGAGCGGATGAGCCTGGCGCAGACGATAGAAGGGGCAGTCGAGGTCGTCGTTGCCGTCGCCGTCTTCATAATAGATATGGGCGAGATACACCTGCATGTCTTTCTGGCATGACAGCTCGTCGGGGTCGTCTTCGGTCTCAAGGAGGCAGCATCTGGTCAGCTCACGCGCCGTCTCATAGTCCTCATCGTTGATAAGTTCATAAACCATAGCCTCAACATCATACTCGTCGGAAGAGAAATTCTCTTCCACACAGAGCCTCATGTTGTCGAGCATAAACTGCACCTTGCAGTCGCGCTCCAGCGTGGGATTCAGCTCCTTGATCTTGTCCATGGCCCTCTGGTCGCCGGCCTCATGGGCCTTGAGGAGCCATTCGTTTGCCGTGTCCATGTCGCTTTTGCAGCCCGTGCCGTCGGCGTAGCGTGTGCCGACGATATACATGCAGTTGGCGTTGCCCTGCTCGGCACCCTTGGTGTAGGCGGCGAGGGCATCGCTGTAGAGCCCCTGCTCATCGAGGGCTGAACCCTTGCCATACCACGCCGCCACCATGCCTTTCGCGGCAGCGGCATCAAACCACAGCGCCGCCTTCTTAACGTCGCAATCTTGGCCGTCGAAGCCCTTCATGTAAGCCCATGCGCGATTGTTAATCTCGTCGGGAGTCATTTTCTTCGACTGTTCGCGCACCTCGTCCTCGGGGAAGAACTCGGCAAGGCGCTCTGCGGCACGTTTGTCGCCAGCATCGTGCGCCATCTTCAGATAGAGGCGTGCGCCACTGTCGTCCTTGGGCCATCCGCGCCCATTGTGCAGGTTGCGGGCGAGGTTCAGCATGGCTGTGGTGCAGCGCAGGTTGGCACCTTTAAGATAAACCTCGTTAGCCTTGTCGCTCTTGCCCTCTTGGTCATAGCACCATCCCAGGTTGCAGCAAGCCGCGCCGTCGCCACGGTCGGCGGCAGCACACAAGCAGCGTTTGGCGAGCTCCAGATTTTTGGTGAAGCCGTGGCCACCCGTCATCCAGTCGTAGCCGCGGTTTGCCATGTCGGCTGTGGTCATGCCTTTCCACTCTTCTTCTCTTATCGGTCCGAACCAGTCGGTCATGAGCTTCTTGGTGTCGTTAAAGTCTTTGTCAGCACATATTTTCAGTTGGGTGTAACAATCGTGCAACACTGGCGGATTGGTTTCCGACTCATCATGATAGATATGTGCAAGTGTGCGACAGGCACTGAGGTTCATCCGCTTGGCACTCTTCTCAATCCATTTTCTGCCCTCGGCTTTGTTTTCGGTGCATCCATAGCCTGTGTTGTAGAAGAATCCAAGGTTGTTCATGGCCTGCGAGTTGCCTTTCATGGCGGCATGACGTGTCAGCTCGAAACAGCGCACCTCGTTTTTGGTGGTGCCCCATTCATAATAATAGCAGACGGAAAGGTTGAAGAACGTGTTGACATCGGGATCTTTGCTCCACGCTTGCTCGTAGAGCTTCACGGCAGCAGCATAGCGCTTGGCAGAATACTCCTTCGTGGCTTCGTCATATAGCCGGATGGCAGCGTCGTGATCCGACTCGGTTTCTCTTTTTAAAAAATCGAATAGGCCCATGGTGTTGTTGTTTTTTATTTCTGAAATAGACTGTTCTTATATATAAATAAGGTGTTGGTTTGGTTTTTCTTATATGCAGATTGCGTCTGCATTATCTGCAAAGATAAGGAGAAAAAGCCTATGGTGTGGCGTTCTGAATGTTAAATAAAAGTAAACATTTTGACTTTCGACATTTAAACCGTACTTTTGCCGTCTGATTGCCGACATTTTCAAAAATGGCCACTAACCGACAGACAGCACAGCACATGTGTGTCAACTTTAAAAACTTATAAACATGAAATATATGAAATTAAAGAACAAATTGCATAACCTCGCGCTCACCACCCTGACGCTGCTGATGCTCAGCGCCGCAACGGTGATGACGGCACAGACGCCTGCCGACTGGAAGAAGCTGAAGGGCAACGTGACGATGTATCTGGCCAACGACCTCGGACGCAACGGCTATTACGACCAGAAGCCGATAGCCGAACTGATGGGACACATGGGTGAGACGCTGAAGCCGAAATGCGTCATCGCTGCGGGCGATGTGCACCATTTCAACGGCATACAGTCGGTCAACGACCCGCTGTGGATGACCAACTATGAGCTGATCTACTCGCACCCCGAGCTGATGATCAACTGGTTCCCCGTGTGCGGCAACCACGAGTATCGCGGCAACACACAGGCGGTGATCGACTACTCGAAGGTGAGCCGCCGATGGATGATGCCGTCGCGCTATTATTATAAGGTGGTGTCGTCGAAAGGCACAACGGTGAGGGTGGTGTTCGTCGACACCACGCCGCTTATACAGCGTTACCGCAACAACCCTGAGGTCTATCCCGACGCAAGAATGCAGAACATGGAGGCGCAGCTGCAATGGCTCGACACCACGCTGCGCGACGCGAAGGAAGACTGGGTCATCGTCGTGGGGCATCACCCCATCTACGCGCAGACGGAGAAGAACATCGTGGAGCAGGAGGACCTGCGGCGCTGTCTGCTGCCCGTGCTGCAACGCTACCACAACGTGAGCATCTATGCCTGTGGCCACATACACGACTTCCAGCACAAGCCCGAAGGCGGGGGTTCCGGCGGAGTGACACCGGATCCGTCGGTATGATTCTCCGGCACAACACAGATTCAAACGACTAAACTAAACGAAGTATTCTGCTGAACGGCAGGTGCTTAACTGAACTATTAATTATTCACTGATTATGCGAACTATCAATTTGTTCGTGGTGCATTGCAGCGCTACGAGGGAGGATTGTACACTCTCCCCTGAAGCTTTGGACGTGATGCACCGGCGTCGCGGATTCAACGGAACAGGCTATCACTACTACATCCGCAAGGATGGAACAGTGCACCTTACCCGGCCCGTGGAACGCATCGGAGCACACGCCAAAGGTTTCAACGCTCACTCGATAGGTATCTGCTATGAAGGTGGTCTGGACTGCCGAGGACGCCCGGCAGATACCCGGACTCCGGCACAACGGGCTACGCTCCGGCAACTCGTTGGGCAACTACAGGAGAAATTCCCCGGCTGCCGGGTATGCGGACACCGGGATCTTTCGCCGGATCTCAATGGAAACGG
>ERZ791573.674-NODE-674-length-17779-cov-4.068890_pt1 | contig 17779 bp, 32 predicted proteins | sample MGYA00509971_ERZ791573 | MGnify/ENA primary metagenome ERZ791573 (study PRJEB30046, sample SAMN00791921) | human gut metagenome | study: EMG produced TPA metagenomics assembly of the A metagenome-wide association study of gut microbiota in type 2...
CTGGCCGTTGGCGATGTACTTCTCGCGCAGCTTGTTGAAGTAAGCGCGGACAACATTCAGCTGGTTCAGGTCAAGACCGGTGTCGTAGTCGGTGCCCTGCAGGGCGGCGACCAGGCTTTCGGTCGGCATATGGGAAGTGCCCAGAGCCAGCGGGCTCATGGCGGTATCCACAATGTCAGCACCGGCTTCGATGCCCTTCAGGATGGACATGGAGGCCAGACCGGCGGTGTAATGGCTGTGGATGTCAACAGGGATGCTGACGGTCTTCTTCAGCTCGCTCACCAGCTCGGCGCAGGTGTAGGGCTTGAGCAGGCCTGCCATATCCTTGATGCAGATAGAGTCTGCGCCCATCTCTTCCAGGGTCTTGGCATACTTGGCAAAATACTCGTTGTTATGCACCGGGCTCAGGGTGTAGCTGATGCAGGCCTGAACATGTGCCTTTTCCTTGTTGGCTGCCTCGATGGCAGTCTTCAGGTTGCGGGGGTCGTTCAGAGCATCGAAAATACGGATCACATCAATGCCGTTGGCAACGCTCTTCTGTACAAAGTACTGAACGGCGTCGTCAGCATAGGGGCGGTAGCCCAGCATGTTCTGGCCGCGGAACAGCATCTGCAGCTTCTGGTGGTCGATTGTGCTCTGCCCCATCACCGCGCCCGCCGCGCTCCTGTCCGTGCTGCTGTATCGCGGCTCGATGTCCTCGATGATAACCGCATCCAGCCCCGGCGCGTCTGCGATGATGGACAAGATCACATCGTTCCCCACCTTGTCCGCACTGAAGATTTGGTATTGATCGTCTAGGATGACGTAGGCGCTTTCCGTCGTCCCGGGGTCAATGGCCATTATTTTCACCGTGCCCTCCTTTTCTGCTGGTCAAGCCAGCGCTCGTGACTGCGCTTTCTGCCCGTGCCCTCTATGCAAGCCGTGTAGCGGTTTTCCAGCGCCGTCTTCCTGCCGTCTGCATACGCCTTGTATCTCTCGCATCCCGCGTGACAACCGACCTCGCGGCTCGCTCAGCCACGGCATGGCGCGTCATTCATGGCTATCACCTTCCCACGGCGTTTCCCTCATTTCCGCTTTCGTCGGCTTGCGCAGCCAGCAACGCCAGTTTTTACCGTACGTATCGGAGATATCCCGTCTCAAATCAACATTTCCATTGCCAGCGTACATAAAGCCCTTTTCTACAAACGCTGGTTCTCCTTCGTAATCAAATGGGCTGTATCTGTTTTCGTTCCATAAAAAACCAGTATAGACTTTCAGTTCTTCCAGCGTCAGCACGCGATTCTTCGGCTCGGCGCGGCGCGACGACACAGCTTGTAGCCGTTCTTCAATTTTGGCTTGCGACGTGTTCCCGATAAACTCAAGTCGCGGCGATGTGCTTTCACACGTCACACATTGATACCATGCGGAGAAGAACTCCTGCTCGGTTGTATGCGGAAGAACGTGGAGCGCCATCCTGTCTCCGCAATATAGGCATTTAGGCGTTTCGCTCATCGTTCTTTCCTCCATTTTCGCTTCAAGCCGCTCGATGTAGTCGAGCGCATCGGTGACGATATCTTTCGAACAACCAAAGGTCACGCCGTCAACGCTGAACGTCCGCCCCTGCTCATAGGGGCAATCGTGACACGCCCTTCCATCTCTGTGACATTTAAGTGCTTTTTTGATCTCATCAGGCGTTTTCATCGTTCTTCCTCCTTCTCGTCCTTCTCCGCCGCCAGCTTTTCCAGCATGTCGGCAGCTTGTTCTTTCAACACTTTTGAGCAACCTGCCGGAGAAAGGTTTTGTGCCGGGCACCCATGGCATAAAGCACCTCTACCGCACACTCTCAGCCCTTTCACAATATCTCCCACGGACAGTTTTTTCTCCGGCTTGTTGTAATACTTGCACACCTCCTGGTGCTCGCTCGTCGGACACACGTCGCCGCGATACGGACACTCGCCATTGGTGCAGACACCTTCAAACTCGGCGTACCATTTGCATTTCATTTTCCATGCCTCCACTCTCTCCCTCGGTTGATCTCCATCTTCGCCCGCACCGCCTTGTCAATGTCAATGCCCAGATACCCGGCGGCAGACAGTGCCGTGATGATAACGTCCGCCAGTTCTTCGGCAAAGTGATCTTCTTCAAGTACCGATTCCAAAAGTTCTTGGTTTTCCAGAAATACGCGAAACGTTGCATTAACTCGTGCAAGCTCTCGCTCGGTATTTACAATTTTGTAAATCTGCAAAATGCCGGAATCCCGCAGGCAATGGTTGCTCCTCAGCGTTTTCCGAAGATAGTCCCCGTCCCACAGCCCGTGAGCCGCCGCGTCACTGTAAATCTCATCGCGCAATTCGTTCAGCATGTTCTTTCCCTCCGTCAAAACAGAATCCCGTCGTCACAGATAATCTCTCCGCGCCTCGCTGCCCGTTCCGCAGCGCGTCGCGCCATTTCCGCCTTGTGCGCCTTCTGCGCCGCTTCTCTCGGCTTCTGCGCGGCTCTGAAACAGGTATAACAGCAATACCAGTCAAACGCGGTGCCCGTATGCGGCTTGGTCAGCTTGTAGGCGTAGCGCAGGCTCGCCACCGGAAAGGTCTTTCCGCAAGTCTTGCAAACCTTCGGCGGCATTTGCTGGTAAGCCGTTGTGTTGAATATGCTTCTCCCCGTCAGCATAGCACCATCGCCTCCTGAACAGGCGGCCGCTTTTTCTCCGGCTTTTCGGGCGCATATTTATTCAAAAAGTAAATCTGCCCCTTCGGCGTGATGACGGTCGTCGAGCTGATAAACGTCTTTTCTGCGCTGCTGACCGTCCGCTCGATGCTCCGCATCAGCCCCATGTCCACGCTTCTCTGTGTCGGTGCGTTCTGGTCTTTGGCGTTGGCCTTAATCACAAAGCCGTCGCGCCGCAGAAGATCGTACAGCCTCTTTTCGCCTGTGTCGTAGCCCCTTTGCACCATCAGTTTCGCGAGCTGCCGGACGAGGATATCCCCCTCTGCTTTCTCCACCGTCTCGGCGAACAGCACCTTCGGCGTGTCGGCCTGAATCTTCGCGTTCGCCGCTTCGAGCTGCTTGTTCCGCTCGGCAATCTTCCGCTGCGCGACCATCAGCGCGTTCGCTAAGAGCTGGTCGTCGTCCATCGTCTCCTGGCCGGCAATGTAGCCGCCGGTCTTGCGGATGCTCGGGATGACCTCGTCAAACACCCAGCTTTCAAATTTTTCTGCCGCCGGGAGCTTGCTGTGCGTAATCAGGCGGTAAACGTCTCCTTCTGGGATAAACTTTACATCCTGTTCGCCGCCCATTGTAAGGAGTCGGCGTTTTACCGACCCCTTACAATGTTGAGCAAGAGCATCAGCAGGCCGCACATATCCCAACGCCTTGGCCACATCCGAGCCGCAAAATAGCGTCCTTCCGTCCTCCTCCAGCACGCGCACCGCGCCGAACTCATCCTTGCGAAAAATCGTCACGTCGTTCATGGTCTATTCCTCCTCGTCCAGATTGACTTTGATGCTCTCAAAATACTTGTGCCGTTCCTCCGGTGTCATCTCCCGAAGCTGTCTCGCGTATTCGTCCATGTCGTCGCTTGCGGCTTGCAGTCTCGGCGCATCCTGCATCCCGGCAATCATCTTCCTGTCTGCGTCGATTCTCGCCCGCACGTCGCCCGGCATCATCCGAATCTCCTTGTGCACAGCCGCCCGCGCCGCGAAACTGCGCTGAAAATTGCTGGCAATCACGCTCTCGCTCACGCCGTCATTGCTGACTGCCCACTCGTGTAGCTGACTTGGAGACCCGACGACCTCCTGCACCACCTCCGGCAGCTCGGCAAACCGCTCCGCGCTGTGATACCCGCTGTCCTTCAGGGCTTTTTTGACCAGACTCCAAGCGTTCTGCGGGGTCAGTTCAAAGCCGTGTACGGCCTGATTGATGACGTTCAGTTTCTCTCGGATTTGCCCGACGACGGGCGGAAATCCTTTGGTATCGCTGGCGATAAATGCCTTTACTGCGTCGCTTACAAGGCTTGCGTCGTCGTCGGCGAAGAAACTGAGCCATACGTTGGTCATCGCCTTAACGTCGTTCTCGTTCATGTTTGCGTAAAATCTCGGATAAACAGCGTTGATGATTGCCAGAATGTCGCTCATCTCGATAAAAGTCATGTGACACTCCCCCTGCATTTCAGCGATTGCAGCGCAAACGGGTTGCGGGTCAACACCTGTTCCGCGTCTCCTGCCGCGCCTCCGTTGCTCTCAGCCGCTCTCTCTGCCCATGTGTACCCGGCGGCTTTCTCCTTGCGCAGAATCCCGCCTACATACCGCCAGTTCCGGCTTTTCTCTGGCGCGCCCTGTAACTTGTCAATGGCCTTGAGCAGATTGTTTGCCCCGTGTTCCGCGCGCAGGCTGTCCATACAGTCCTGATCGGCCAGCGCAGAGACCGGCAGCCCAACGCGGCGAGCGGCCTTCTCCGTTTCGGCCTGCTCCTGCCGAATTTCCCGCAGTTCGTCGTCCGTCAGAGGGGGTACGGGGGTACTACTACTATCGTACTCACTCTCTTTCTCTTTCTCACTCTCTCTCTCTTTCTCTCTCTCTTTCTGATTTGTTTCGGTTTGTTCCGATTTGTTCTGATTTGATTTCGCTTTGTTGCTGTTTGATTTCGGTTTGATTTCGCTTTGTTCCTCGGCGTTCATGCGATTCGCCGCTTTGTTGCGACCGGAATCAAGCGTCGGTCGAATCAGCTTAAAACACGCCGAGCAGCTTCCAGAAAGCTCCGGCTCTTCTTCATCGAGCGCATACGCCGCGATTGCCAGCAACAGCTTTGTGCATTCTTCGACCGACAAATCTTTCATCGCTTCGTAGTAGCTGCGATAAAATGTGAATTGGTCACGCTTCATTTTTACCTTCCTTTCTTTTGGGTGATCTTTGCAAAGATGGGGCAGACCCCGGATTCGAACCGGGCGCGTGGGCAAGGTGCTTCGCGTCAACAAAAGAGAAACAACAACGAATCGGAGGCGTTAAAGAAGAGGGATTTACATTCTGCACCCGCGCGATACCTGCTATGTCTGCCATGAGTGCCGCCGTTTTTGCCCGGCGGCAGGCCATTTGTGAAACGTTTTTTATTTGCCGTCTTTCCGGCTGTCCGAAAAAAATGTGCGTTGCCCAAACCTTTTGAGCCTATGATTATTATTGATTTTTCCCGTCTTTCCGGGATGCCAGTGTGAATTTGCCTGCCCTGTGTCCTCCTTTCTGTGGGGCGATACCGTTTCAAGCGGGGGAAACGTGCTTGTTACAAAATATGGATTGCTCCTGCTGCTCGGCGCGCGGCGGTATCGAGCCGCCCCTTCTCGCGTAACGCCGCTTTACGTCCTGCGGTTGCTCCCTGAGCTGCGCGCCATGTGCCGGGTTGCCCCGGCGAAGATCAGAACGGCGGCTCTTCGTCATCTGCCGCTGTAAAGCCTGCGGTCGGGTTATAGGGCTGCTTCGGCTTCTCCTTATATTCCAGCTTATCCGGAACAGGTACGCCGTCCAGAATCGTCTGTACGCTCCTTGCGCGCCACGCTTTGACGCTTACCTTAATCACGCCTTGGTTGGAGAGGTATTCTTCCTCGCGCATCACAATTCCGATCTTCTTTCCCGCAGCGCTTCCTTCGTTCCAATCCCAAATGTAGCCGGGGTTGCTTTCCTCCAGCGACTTAATAAAGCCCTTGAAGAAGGGATTCGTCAGCCCGTTATCGTCGTACAGCAGATAGCGGAGTACGCCGCCCCACTTCGCATCCCGTCCGTTCTTCTTTGCCTCGCGATACTGCGCGAGGTAGAAGCCGTCAAGTTCACTCCCCTCCGCGATGTCAAAAGATATGACGATCATCGGCTTTCCGGCCTTGCTGTTTTCCTGCCGGATGTTGGTGATCTGGCAGACATGGCCGCCCGGTGTCATGCGCTTGCCGGATTCCCCGTCATAGCTCATTGCGCTTTCCCAATCCTTCGGTTTCGTAATCATTGCTTATCCCTCCATTCCGTAGTATGCGCGCATTGTGATATCGACGAGTTTCAGGTCATTCGGAATTTTCGCGTCGTCAAACATTCCCATCGGCGTTTTGACGACGTTCATTCCGTCCGTCCTCGTCTCAAACCAATAGCCGTCCTTGTCCGGCTTTGCCAATAGCACCGTCGTGAAAAGCCCCGCGACATTCAGCTTTTCATCGAGCATCTTTCCCTGTGTCTTTGGCTTGATAAGCCCGTCGTCCGCTTTCTCGATGTGGTGCAGGAAATAGACGATTGTGTTGTCCGGCGCGGCCTTGCAGGCCATAATCAGGTTGTAAAAGCTCTGCGCCATGTCAACGAACTTCCCGTAGCCCGTTTCCTTCGCCCTGTCAAACGCATCAAACGCCATCAGGTATTGGCTGTCGTCGATAACGTACCGCTTGTATTTGGGGCGATTGACCAGCTTCATCAGCATCTCATAGCGGCCATGGTACTTTGACATGTCCACCACGTTTTCGCCCCAGTCGTTCTTGAACGGAAGTCGCTTACTGGCGACGTTCAGCACACAAACCTCTCCGGCCTTGAAGTTCCGCAGGCTGGCGCTCTTTCCGCTCCCGCTCTCTCCAAGCACCATGACAACCTCTGCCAAGCTCATTCCTCCATTCTGTCCATCGGGTCAGCGGCGAACGGGTTTCCTCCGTCGTCCCAATCCGACAGCGACCCGTAGTAGGGTCTGCCGTAGGCCATCGGGCGCTCGTCGGTGTCCTCGCAGCGCCCGCAGCCGTCACATTCTTCCTTCAAATTGATTTTGCAATGGTACATTGTCTTTCTCCCCGCTGATAAAGCGGCCTCTGACCCTGCGCGGAATCTGGATGGCTTCATAGCACCCATCTTTAAGAATCTGGATCGCCTCCAGCACCTCCGGGTCGATGGCGTTATCCTCGGCAAATGCGTTGATGATGTTTCCCGCCCAGATAAAGCGGTCACTCGTCAGCATCCTCGCCCCACGTCTTTTCAAAGTCCTCAATGTACGGATTGTACACGGTTTCGCCCTCGACCAGCCAAAGGCCGTTTTCGTCCTGCACAACCTTTCCCTCGTCGTCGTGGGTGTATTCGTACCGCAGCTCGAAGACCTCGCTCAGGTCGCGCCTGATCTCCGAAAGAATATCAACCAGCCCGTCAAACGTCGTCGCACAGAGCGCCCTGTCGTCAATGTCCAGTTCATAGCGCGTTTCTCCGTGCCGGTCTACGCTCGCCGTCAGTGAAAACAGGTTGCCTTGGAGCGTAAAATTTTTGATTTTTCCTGCCATATCTTGTCCTCCAGCTCGTCCTTGTGAATCCGTCGATATTCTGCCCGCCGCCATGCGCTGGGGTCGTACAGCGTAATCTTGCCGTTCTTCTCGCATACGCAGACCGGTCATCCGGGGCGCGGATTAGCCTTCACGTTCTTTCCTCAGCTCCTGACCGATTCGCACCGCCAGATAGAGAAGCGCGACAGCAAGCGCCGCCAAGTCCAGTACCGAAAGCGTCGTCCACAACTCGTTCACAATATCACCTCCATTCCCAGCGCCCGGTAGATCGTCCGGTACGTCTGAATCGTCATCGTCTCCGGCTGCTTGAAGTACCGGCACAGCGTCGGAACGGAGATTCCGGTTCGAGCCGAAAGGGTGTCAAACGTAATCTTTTTGACGCATTTTGTCTGTTGCAAGCCGTTGATGATCTGGCTGTTCAGCTCCTCGTTCATTTGCTTTGCGCGGCCTTCTGCCGTCAGCGCTTTAACCTTCGGCATTGCTTTTTCTTCCTTTCTGTGCTATACTGTTGGTGCGACAGGATGTATCCGCATTGCCGTCGGCCTGATTCAGGGGCCGACGGCCTTTTTATTCCCGTCAAGAGAGCTTCCGCTGCGAATTGAAATATGTCATAGCTTCCTGTACGTCGCCAGTCAGGAAACCCGCATTCTCCGGGATGTTCTCGTCGGCAAACCGAAAGAGGAACAGGAAAATATTGAGCGCATCCTCATGCTTCTTTTGGGAACGCTCGATATCTTCCTGAGATAACGAGCCACCAAGCTTCCTCAAGTCCTCCTTCATCATGTCAATATCAATTCCCGCCCAAATGTCGATCTGCGTCGCGAGGAATCCGAGAACGTCCTTCTTGCTGTACTGTGCCATGCTTTCCGCTCCTTTCCTTTTTTACGCCGTCTGCGCGGCCTGCTTGCCGAGGTTGTAGCCCGTCAGCATCGCCGTTGCGACCGTTTGCAGGCTATCTTCCTTCGCGTCCGGCAGCAGGCGCAGGAGCGCCGCCAGCGCTTCTTCCTTCTGCTTGCGCGTCAGGTTGCTTTTCGCCATCCTCCGTCACTTCCTTTCATACTTTTCATTCAATCCCATCTCAAAACGATTTGAAGAATCGCGTTCAGGAAAGAGAGAATCAGTAGCATACATGCAAACCTCATCGCCCACGCCGGAATGTACATTCCATTCTGCCCCATGACCATCAGGATAATTAACAAGCTCATTGTATCCACTTCCTTTCTTTCCTTCCCGTCCGAATCTGTGCTATACTGTTCGGATGAGAAGGAGGTAATACCATGCATTTAACCCAGTACCAGTTGAACCTCTTGTCCGCGCTGGAAACCCAGCGCATCCGGCTTAGTGCCTCTCTTGCGCCTGAGGCTTACGCCGAATTGAAATTTCTGGAAAAGGCGGGCTTTGTGAAGATCGTACCGCCTGACCCAAACTTTTCATATCTGCCGGACTATAATGCCTCTGACCTTTTCTTTGCCTTAGATTCTCCCGGCTGGCAAGCCCTCCACCTAGAACAGGAGCGCCGCCATCATGAAATAGAAGAAGAAGCCAAGAAGCAGGAAGAGCGCAAAACGGATCATGCGAACGCTGATAAGGATCGCAAGCTGCATTTCGCCCATGAGTGGAAGATAGCTGTTTACACTTCGCTCACCAGCTTCATAGCCGGAGCGGTAGCGAACCACTTCTTCGATATAGTAGCGCGTGCTGTTGAATGGTGGACGTCGTTTCTGTCTCACTCTTGAATCGCCTCCTTTCCTTACGTCATTCCGCCCTTGTTTTATACACTGATTCGTTGTATAATTGAAATGTAGGTTTTTCCTACAACCCCGCCGCCCCTGTCGTCCGCCTCACTCTATTTAGGGAGGAGGTGAAGACATGGGGAAAAATTCCGTTCGGACATCCGCTGAACTGGCAACGCTGGCTTCCAACCTTCTGGCCGGAAGGCGTATGGAGGAATTTGGGCTCGAAGTACAATCTGTACTCGATGCGCTTTTCATAGAAGAGCTGGCCAAACGTCTAGCCGGTTCAGTGCTGTCCAATCGCAGGGAGTAACGACCCTGCACCCCCCGTTGTGAGACCCGTCTCGTTTCACAACGGGGCTTTTTTATTCTTCCATCTTCATCCCGCGAAGCATCATAATCCGCGCCACCTCGGAAAGAGATTTGCGCTCATATTCCGGCTTCTTGCGAAGCTGAACAATCTTCCGGTCAACTTCCGGCGTGAGCGCGATGCAGATTCGGCGCGTAGTCATGGGTTTCGGCCGCTTTTCCAATTCGTCCATCCTCCTTTCTCCCCGTTCCAATTTGTGTTATACTGTAAATAAGGAAAGGGGGTGATATTATGATTCAGCCCGAATACGATCTCTTGAAAAAGATTCAGGAAAAGTCGCGGATAACCGATGATGAACTATCCGCAGAAGATGAATTGTTTTTGCAAAACTGCCGCTCTGAACATTGGGTGCTTTACAATGACAATCGCTTTTTCTGGGAAGTCTCTTTACGCGGCAAAGCCGCCATGAAGCGCTTTGAGTACGAACAGCAGCAGCGAGCCGAAGCAGAAGCCCGCGCAAAACGCAAGAACAGACGCGATTTTTGGTTGCAGCTTCTTGCCGTCCTCTTTGGGGCGCTGGGCGTTCTCGTATCGGTCATACTCTTTTTCGTAGACAATCTGTGATTTCCGCCATTTGAGCCATTCTTCTTCGGTCTCCCCGTCAAAAATCCAGAAGCACCGGAGTAGATAAACATCTCCAAGCAGCTCTTTAATCCGGTTATATTGCGGCAGGATGAATAATTGCTTCTCGTCGATGGTCATCGTGTCGAATCTTTTCGGCTTTCTGCCGAGCATGTCGTCCCATTCCCAGCGGTTAAGCCTATAGGCTGCCAGCGCAAGCCGCTCGACCGGAGACAATTTGCTCTCGTCAATCGTTTCAATCATCGTCATCCCTCCTTTCTTTGTCAACTGCGTTTACATTATAGCGTATTTAATCATCAAAGTCAACACATTTTTCTATTTTTTGTTGACTAAATCCACGAACTGAGATATAATTTATATCACAAGGAGGTGAATATCATTTGGAAAAAAGAATTTCGCAAATAAGAAAGAGCCACAATCTTTCTGTCCGTGCGTTCGGAGATGTAATCGGAATATCCGGTAGCGCTGTAAGCAAACTTGAAAACGGAGAAAATAGTCCTTCTGAACAATCTATTCGCGCAATTTGCAATCGCTTCAATATTTCCCGCGATTGGTTGGAACGCGGTGAAGGAGAGATGAGGCTCGAAGAGTCGTTGGAAGATGGAGAGCGCTTAATAGCTCTTGTGCGCGACATGAACGAAAACAAAAAGAAGCTCTTCCGGCTTATTGTAGATATGCCGGATGAGCTTCTGGACGAAATGATTTCCTATCTTAAAAAGGAAATCAGGTGACAGGTGGGGTACGCTTAACTTCGTATTTAAGCAGTGCCCGCGCCGCGCCAAGCAGGAGGTAGATGTCTTCGCCGTCGGTTAGCATTTCCGCAATCGCGGCGATTTCCTTTCTTTCCTGCTCAAACGCTTTTTCGGGTCGTCTCGCTCTGTGGGCGGGAACGTTCTTCGGGCGGCTCTCTTTCATAGCTGCCATCTCCTTTGTTATAGTATAGTCCACTTTTTATGTGGCTATAACTTTTTCGACAAAGGTTCACACTTTTGTTTTGATATCTGTATATTCAACGTATCTTTCGACAAAAAATAAGGAGGATGGATATTTATGAAACGCGTTTCTGCTCTTGTCTTATTCGTTTGTCTGCTCTTTAGTGTATCTTCTGCCTCTGCCTACGTTGTTTCCCATCGTTATTTGATTCCAGACACATCATACACTGTTGAAATCCCGTGGTTCTTAGTTACAATGTCGAAAAATTCAAATAAATATGAGCCTTTTATCTATGAATTTGATTTTTCATTAGATCAAGCACTCAACTTAGTAAATAAATACAATTATAGTATGGTTGCAACGGATGTAAATAATGATAATTTTTCATTGTATATAATTATCAGTGACATCGACGAATCGCTGAGAACTGATTTTGAAAATATTTCCGATTCGATGTTTGACGTTTATGCTTCTGCTTTGGCAAAAGAATACTACTCTGATTCCAACAACAAACCATACAATATCGACGACAAATACAAGGTCACTCGTTTTGAACATGTCCGCTGCGTTGAACTTCAAAACAAAGGAAGCGGGAAAAAAGTTTTTCAGCAGTTTTATTTTATTCTAAATAACGATAAAATTATTTCTTTTCAATTTGATTATTGGAATCAAGATTCTCTTGAAGAATCTAAACAAATCGCAGTTGATATTATGAACTCAATTCAAGAAGGATATATGTATTATCCAAATCTTTAAAAATGAAGAAAAGAGTGGTAAGGATGTTGGACTTTGTTCTTATTTTCTCGTGTCTCATTCCTGTTATTCTGAAAAATATAATGTCTGAACAATACGCTGCCTTTATTTTCTTGGCCGTGGCGTTCTTCATCGTCCGTTGGGCGTTCTATGGTCAAAGGATCCCGCCTTTGCAGCGCCTTATGCCTATGATCTTGCCTGCCGGTTCCCTTCTGATCTGTTCGCTGGCCGCTGTTTTGGGTAAAGTTTCGCCCACAGTCTCCGTTGTCGATTTTTCTGTACTGGCTTATGTGTGCGCGTATTGCCTGATAACGCTTCTGCGTTTCTATGTTGACTGTTCCGAAAAGAACTCATAAAAAAATCCCTGTCCGCGCGCTAACACGGACAGGGTGCAAAGAACCATCCCACAGAAAGGAATCGCAATGAGAAGGAACGATTTAATTATACCATATCTTCCTTCTTTTTGCAATCGTAAGAAAGAAGGAGTTTTTTATGCCGAAAATCGAGAAAACGAAAACCGGCTACCGCGCCCGCGTCTCTACCGGCGAGCGCCTGCCCTCCGGCGGCTACCGCTATATTTCGCTCTCTGCCGCGACGAAAGCCGAGGTAAGGCGAATGGTCGCCGACTTCGATGAAAACCGCGAGGCCGCCCTTTCTGCCCATCTGGCGGGGCGTGTGACGCTCTCTCAGGCGATGGATAAGTATATCGAGACTTGCCGAGTCGCCGGGCGCTCTCCCTCTACCATCCGCGGCTATGTCATTATGCAAAAAAACGGCTTTGACGCGCTGCTCGATCTGCCCCTCTCCAAGATTACACGCTCCAATCTGCAAGCCGTCGTCAATAGCTGGGTGCAGTCCGGCGCCACCCCGAAGACCGTCCGAAACAAACTGGGCTTTCTCTCCGCCGCCATGAAGCAGGCCGACGTTGAACCGCCGACGCGAAAACTGATCCTGCCCGAGGCCGAGCGCAAGGAAATGATTATCCCTCAGGATGAGGATGTCCAGCGCGCGCTTTTCTACCTCCGCGCCCACAACACCAACCTCTATGTTGCCGTCGTCCTTGCGGCCACGCTGGGCTTGCGTCGCGGCGAAATCGCCGCCCTGACCATGGATGACTTCGATTTTGACGCGGGCACCGTGACCATCAATAAAGCCTGCTCAATGGACGAGCACGGCGAATACATCCTCAAAGCCCCGAAATCCCGCAGCGGCAACCGCGTCCTTCGCGGTCTGGATGCGCTCGTCGTCTCTGCCGTCCGGAACTTCGGCCACCAGCCGCCGCAGACCGTCACCGGCATGACCCCCGCCGGTATTACAGATGCTTATATGCGCCTGCGGGACAAGCTCAATCTTCCCGGCCGCTTCCACGACCTCCGGCACTATGCCGCCTCCGTCATGGCCGCGCTCAACGTCCCGCCCAAGTACGCCCAAGAGCGCATGGGACACGCCACGCTCGACATGCTCAACCGTGTTTATCAGCATACCATGGACAAAAAACGCGACGCTGTGGCGGACGCAATCGCCGCGCATAACGCCGCCCTTCTCTCTGGCCAATCCTGCCAATACAAATAATTATGCCGCGAATTATGCCGCGAGCAAACAAGAAATCTAATAAAATAAGGGGTTTTAGGCCATTTCTTGATGGGAGAAATACCCGCTATCCGCACCAAAACAAGGATTCCAGCAATAGCTAGAATCCTTTAATTTTTCCTTATATTACAAGGAAAAAAATCACTTAAAATTTTGATAACTTATTAAAGCAAATTTAAGTAAATTATCATTGTTTTTAGTGAAATTATGCCGCGGATTATGACACGGAATTATGCTTTGCGCACCTCGTCATTCAGGCGCTCGATGGACATGTCAATATGACACATCAGCGCCGCCGCGATCTCGTCCCCATCCTTGGCCTTGCGCTCAATTTCAAGCTCGCCGAACACGTCGTCCCGGTCGCGCCGAAGCATTTCGAGCCGCTTCTCCGCATGCTCTTTGAACCAGCGTTCTCGCCCCGGCTGACCGTCGCAAGCGTCCGCGTAGTCAAGCAGCATCTGTGTGTCTGTGATGCCGTCCATCAACACGGCAAGCAAATGTTTAATCATAGCGTCCTCCTTATGCGCGGTTGATGTAGTCCATCAGCCGATCTACATCACCGGAATTAAAGCGGAAGACATCCTGACCGATGCCGAAGCTGATGTTCCCGCCGTTCTTGCTCATCTGGTTTTTGATCTCGGCGCCCAGCGCGGCCACGTCGATGTTCTCGTCCTCCGTCATAATGCCAAGCGTCTTGAGAATCGGCTTGTACTTTCCGATCAGGTTCTCGGGCTTTGCGGCGGCCATGCCGACCGCCACGCCGTACAGAATCGCTTTTGCGCCGCTAATGGATGGGCGCACCTCTGAATCGTAGAAGTGCGCCACACCCGCGGCGATCTGGTTCACAGTCGCCATATGATTTTAGCCTCCCGTGCTTGCGCCAGCCGCCGGCGCAGTCCAAGAGTTATAGCGCGGCATGGGCGGCGGACAGATGCTGCTGTCCGGAATGACCGTCTTCGTCATGCCCTGAAGCGCCGCAACCTGTCCCTGCAAGCAGCCGATCAGACCGTTGTTGGTCGCATTGTAGACCGCCTGCTGCGCAAGCTGACCTTCGATGCCGCGCAGGCGGCCGTCGATATACTGGTACAGCTCCAGCGACTTCTTGTCGGTGTAGATTTCGGCGTTCTTGTTGGCGAGTTCGCCCTCAAGCTGCGCAATGCGCGCGGACTTCTCCGCATCGTACCGCGTGACAACGTGATCCTCGCTGCACGTACAACTGATCGTGCGCGGCGCGGCATTCGCCATCATCATCGCCGCCGCAAGGTCAACGTTGCTGTCCCTGCGGTTTCCGTCCATCGCTTTCAGCAGCGCACCGCCGCCGCCAAGAAGGCTAATCACAGTGCCCGCAATGCCAAAACCCAACCCGGTGTTGGCTACTCCCTTAGATGCGTATTCCATAAACGCACCTCCTTTCTGCGTCCATTGTCGCAGTTTTCGGGCGTTGTCGCGGGTCAGGTAGAGGTCAATTCAGGGCACAAAAAAAAAGAACCCGGAAGGTTTTTCCCTCCGGGTTCCGTTATTAAAACGTTTTGTCGGCCTCGGCAAAACATTCCGTTTGTCGTCGTTGTCTCGCCCTGACGCGGTTGATTTTATCCTGCACCTTCCGCGATTCGCGCTTGACCGTCTCCGGCGAGATGTGCAGTCTCTGCGCGGTGGCGATCAGGCTATCCGTTTGCGCGCGGGTAACAAAGACTTCTTTTTGCCTGTCCGTCAGGCCGCAGGCTTCGATCAGCGCATCCCGTTCTTCTTTTGTGTATGGGGTAAACGTGATCTTGCCGCACACTTTTATTTCTCCTGTTCGCCCGCGCCCTCGTCGTTCTGCTGTTTAATCTGTTCAAGCGCCTTCTTGACAAAGGCAGGGAACGGAACGCCGATGATGACCAGGTTCTCCGTGATGCTCAGCCCCTCGTTGGCGACGTAGAACATGCACATCGCGTCGCGGAAAATCTGCGTTCCTTCCGGCATCACGCGGTCAAGCTGTGCCGCCATAAAGACCACGACCAGCATAACCGCCTTTTTCAGCAGCCCGTGCCAGCCCGTCTTACTGTCCAGCTTCCCGCCGTCCGTCTTCGGGCTTTTGCCCATCATCCCGCAAACGCAGCCTGTAACGTAGTCAATGCCCATCATATAGCACAGCACGATCAGCACCGTGTCCCAACCTCCCATTGCGCCCGCGATTGCTCCGCCCGCCAGCGCCGTCATCTTCAGTACCTTGTCCCAGATTCCCGACCAGTTGTTCATGGTCATCCTCCTTTCAATCTTCCGCAAGCGCCCACGCGCCGCTCAGCGTGATATACACGCCGTCGCTCCTGCGCAGGGTCGTCGTGGCCTGTTCTTCTCCGCCCGTCTCGCCCTGATCTCCACTTTCCGGCGCATCCTCGACCAGATATTCGCCGGACATGTACCCGGCCTCGCCGCTTGCCAGCTTACCAAATACCCAGCCCGTACCGCCCGCCTCGCGGATGATGTTCACCCGCGCGCCGTTCGCGGCCTTGGCGATGATCTTTGACCGCGTGCTTGCGCCCTCGCGGACGTTCAGGTAGCCGCTCGTGACGCTTACCGTCGCGTTGCCGAATTCCTTTTCCATTCCATTCACCTCAATCATCCTGTGCTTTCCCAGCCCGTTCCAGCCGTTCTTCTCCGTCAGCTCGGTTTCGACCACCCCGCCGCGGCTCTTGCTTGAGTGGACGACCGTCCCCTTCTCCGTCACCAGCCCGACGTGATTCACGTCGCCCGTGCCCACGCCCATGAACGCCAGCATCCCCGGCTTCGCGCCGGAAATGCCAGCCTGCCGCCAGATCAAATGGCGATACTTCGGCACGCTGTCAAAGCTGTTCCAAAGATCGTTCGTGCCTGCCGTCGTGTAGCGCTTGTCGCCGCCCGGCGCTGTGCGGATGACCTTCTTGATGAGGTTGATGCAGTCCAGCTCGCTGTAAGCCGTTCCGATCAGTCCCCGCGCCGCGCGGATGGCTTCTTCCGCCTGAATCAAAGACTTTCACACTCCTTCCGCCTTTATCCGAGCATGTGTCCTCTAAGGCGATGAAACTTTTTGAGTTCTCGTTTTCTGGCGCGTGCGTATTCTCGGATAGCCTCATCGGTCGGCTCAGTATGTAGGCACTCAACAAGATATCTGATTGCCCATCCTCGCGCCTGCTGTTTTCGTTTTCTGTACTCCATTTTGCTTTTCATTTTTTTTCAAAGATTGCCCCGCCTGTGTAAGCGGGGATGTTCAGTTCCCGGTTTTCATGTATCGTCATAACTAGCTATTGATAGTTGACAATAGCACCCTTTTAATCCGGAATGCACCTGTTCTCAAACTTCTTATAAGCGTCAAGATACCACTCCTTCTTGTCGCCGTTATAGGTCATCTCGTAATACATGCCGTCAAACAATGTGGATGACAGCAGATACTTCCAGTTCTGGAGCGCCTTGCATTTCCAGACCACGAACACATCAAACTCCGGCATCTTGTCGGACTTGTCCAGATGGTCAACAATGTAGCTTCTTACGATCTCAATAACCTTATTGTCCATATCTTGTTCCTTTCTTACGTCGCTATCGCGTCCTTACGCTTCCGGCTGAACGGTCGCCGCACTCCAAGTGTCGCTCTTATACACGCCGCCAATGCCGTTGATGACCGCGCAGTATACCGACTTGCACTTGCTGATGTTGGCCTGCAAGTCGTTGTGATAGCGTACAAGCGCCTCGTCCAGTGCATCGAAACCGCGCAGATCGCGCACTTCCGTGCCGAGGTTATCCGTCAAAATTTTAATGGTGTAATAACGCATTTTATACTCCTTTCAATTTACATACATTATACAGGATATACAACAACAAAATTCCAAAACGAACATTCTTCGTATGACCAAATATCCACGGTGCCGGTCATTGACACTCTACAGAATATTGTGAAGTTATTTCCCAGCGGGACAGCGTTTTCAATTATTTCGGTTGCCGGTTTGGCATTTTGCGGTAATGTCAGAACATTTATATATTGTTTTGCGCCAATGTTAAACGACCCGGTCGATCTGCCGATTAACGTGCAATACCCATTTTTTATTCGATATTCAAAATTGTCATTCAGTTGAATGAACCCAGTATCTGTCCCGGTATGTATTGACTTGATTTCGTCGGCTACCGTGCATTTTACCCATTCAGTAGAAGTATCTGACGGCGCGTGCTCTGCGCCGATGATTGCAACCGTGCACCGCCAGAGCGCATCCTGATAGATGCAGTAGTCACCGACCGCGTAAGTCTTATCCGCAGACCACGCATCCGATATAATGTTAGATACGTTGCCAATATCGTCCTTTAGCGAACTAACCGTCTCCTCATCCGCCGCGCCGATGTTCACCCTTGCCTGCGTCTTTTGCGCGTCGCTAAGCGTCTGCGCCGTATACAGCACGACTTCGTGCGAGCCGGGCTCTCCCTTCTCTCCCTTATCGCCGCGCGGAATCGTAAATTCCACCATCGGTTTTTCCGCCGTGCCGCTCTGCGTAACGCTTGCCGCCGTCCCGGCCTCGCCCGTCACAGCCGTGACGGTAAACCTTGGCGTTGCGCCCG
>ERZ791573.682-NODE-682-length-17612-cov-2.201515_pt1 | contig 17612 bp, 10 predicted proteins | sample MGYA00509971_ERZ791573 | MGnify/ENA primary metagenome ERZ791573 (study PRJEB30046, sample SAMN00791921) | human gut metagenome | study: EMG produced TPA metagenomics assembly of the A metagenome-wide association study of gut microbiota in type 2...
GTTAGTACGGACAACTAATTTGGTATATTTGTTGCAAAGATCCATCAGTGCGGCAAAGTCACCGGACACTTCTGCTGCTTTGGTTTCTACTTTACCTTTATATACTTCACCGGTAGTACCGTTCAGAGAGATGAAGTCACCTTCTTTTAAAGTAATACCTTCAATTTCTACGGTACGTGTCTTATAATCTACATTGATAGCACCAGCACCCGATACGCAGCACTTACCCATACCACGGGCCACAACCGCAGCGTGAGATGTCATACCGCCACGTGCAGTCAGGATACCTTCGGCAACGGCCATACCTGCCAAGTCTTCCGGCGAAGTTTCGATACGTACCATGACTACCTTTTTGCCATCGGCAGCCCATTTAGCAGCATCATCGGCGAAGAACACAATCTGACCGGTAGCGGCACCCGGAGAAGCGGGCAAACCACGAGTCAAAACTTTCGCTTCTTTCAACGCTTTCTTGTCGAACACAGGGTGAAGCAGTTCGTCTAATTTATTAGGTTCGCAACGCTCCAATGCTGTTTTTTCATCAATCATGCCCTGGCGCAACAAGTCCATGGCGATTTTTACCATGGCAGCTCCGGTACGTTTACCGTTACGGGTCTGCAAGAACCATAATTTACCTTCCTGTACGGTAAATTCCATATCCTGCATGTCGCGATAGTGGTTTTCCAGTTTGGTCTGCAGGGCATCCAGTTCTTTGTAGATTTCCGGCATAGCTTCTTCCATAGAGGGATATTTGGCTACGCGTTCTTCTTCAGAAATACCTGCACGTTCTGCCCAACGCTGAGAACCGATTTTTGTGATTTGTTGCGGGGTACGTATACCGGCTACAACATCTTCACCTTGTGCGTTGATCAAATATTCGCCATTAAACAAATCCTCACCGTTACCTGCGTCACGAGAGAAGCAAACACCGGTAGCCGAAGTATCACCCATGTTACCGAATACCATGGCTTGTACGCTTACAGCAGTACCCCATTCGGCAGGAATACCTTCCATTTTGCGGTAAAGAATGGCGCGTTCGTTCATCCAGCTGCGGAATACAGCACAAATGGCACCCCAAAGTTGTTCGTATGCACAGGTCGGAAAATCTTGTCCGGTTTGTTCTTTTACAGCAACTTTAAAGCGTTTAACCAGTTCTTTAAGGTCTTCCACTTCCAATTCGTTGTCGAGCTTCACACCTTTTTCTTCCTTTACTTTTTCGATAATTTCCTCGAAAGGATCGATGTCTTCCTTGTTCACCGGTTTCATACCCAATACCACGTCACCATACATTTGTACGAAACGACGGTAAGAATCCCATGCGAAACGGGGGCGTCCGGTCTTGCGGCTCAAGCCTTCCACCACTTCGTCATTTAAACCTAAATTAAGGATTGTATCCATCATTCCAGGCATGGAAGCACGAGCACCTGAACGTACGGAAACCAATAACGGATTTTCTATATCACCGAATTTAGAGTTCATCAGACTTTCAATGTTGGCGATGGCTTTCTCAACATCCGCTTTCAGCAGTTCTACTACTTTATCTTTACCTAACTCATAATATTCGCTACAAACTTCTGTGGTGATTGTAAATCCCGGAGGTACGGGAACACCGATTAGATTCATTTCAGCCAGGTTAGCGCCTTTTCCACCAAGCAGATTTCTCATGTCTGCTTTTCCTTCAGCTTGTCCATTACCAAAGGTGTAAACTCTTTTTTTATCCATAATAAATGTATTTAAAGTTAACTCGCTCAAAAAATGTAATCGCAAAACTATACATATTTTAGTTATCTCCAAACCTTTTACTGAAAAAAATTAGTGGAAATTGCAATTTCTACTTTGCAATTTTAATATCTTACGATTTATGAGGCAATATTCAGGGAAAATGCTTAAATTTGTCCCCAAATTAACTTATTCGGAAAAGTGGCTAGAAAGAAGAAAGAACTTCCATTATTAGAGAAGATAACCATAACAGATGTAGCTGCCGAAGGAAAAGCTTTGGCGAAAGTGAATGACCTGGTAGTATTTGTGCCTTATGTAGTGCCCGGTGATGTGGTGGATTTACAAGTGAAGCGTAAGAAAAATCATTATGCAGAAGCTGTGGCTGTGAAATTCCATGAGTATTCTCCTGTGCGTGCAGTACCCTTCTGCCAGCATTATGGTATATGTGGTGGTTGTAAGTGGCAGTGTCTGCCATATACAGAACAAATAAAGTATAAGCAAAAGCAGGTGACGGATAATCTGACCCGTATCGGCAAGATCGAATTGCCGGAAATTTCACCTATCATGGGGTCGGAAAAAACGGAGTTTTACCGTAATAAGTTGGAATTTACGTTTTCTAACAAACGTTGGCTGACAGAGGAAGAGGTAAAGGAAGATGTGAAGTACGATCAGATGAATGCCGTAGGTTTCCACATTCCCGGTGCATTTGACAAGGTACTGGCTATAGAAAAGTGCTGGTTACAGGATGATATCAGCAACCAGATACGCAATGCGATTCGTGACTATGCATACGAACACAATTATTCTTTCTTTAATCTGCGTTCTCAAGAAGGAATGCTTCGCAACTTGATGATCCGTACTTCGAGTACGGGTGAGCTTATGGTGTTGCTGCAATGCAAGATTGTGGAAGAGAGCGAAATGGATCTGATGAAGCAACTGCTGGCTTTCGTGGCAGAACGTTTTCCGCAGATTACTTCCTTATTATATGTAGTCAATAACAAATGCAATGATACCATTAACGATCTGGAGGTAATGGTGTTCAAAGGCAACGATCATATTTTCGAGGAAATGGAGGGGTTGCGCTTCAAGATAGGAGCAAAATCATTTTATCAGACTAATTCCGGACAGGCGTATAATCTTTATAAGGTGGCCCGTAATTTTGCCGGATTGACCGGTAAAGAATTGGTGTATGATCTTTATACAGGGACTGGAACCATAGCCAACTTTGTTTCACGCCAGGCAAAGAAAGTGATTGGTATCGAATATGTGCCTGAAGCAATAGAAGATGCTAAAGTGAATTCGGCAATTAATGGCATTGACAATACCTTATTTTATGCCGGTGACATGAAGGATATCCTCACTCAGGAGTTTATCAACCAACATGGTCGTCCTGATGTTATCATCACTGATCCTCCCCGTGCCGGAATGCACGATGATGTGATTAATACAATTCTTTTTGCTGAACCTCAGCGGATTGTGTATGTTAGCTGTAATCCTGCCACCCAGGCACGTGATTTGTCTTTGTTAGATGCCAAATACAAGGTGATGGCCGTGCAACCCGTAGATATGTTCCCTCATACGCATCATGTGGAAAATGTAGTGTTGCTGGAAAAAAGAGGATAATCCGAATGGCTCAATTATAAATTGTTTAAACAGTAAATAGAATTATGTCAAGAGGTAAGAATAGTGATTCCGGCAGACCAAAGGCGAGAAGTGTTGCCCGATATACTATATATAATGTGACGGAGCCCGCTGAACTGATGGATTTTCTGATGCGGAAAATGGCGGGAATCAGTCGTAGCAAGGTAAAGGCGTTGCTTGCCAACCGCGTGATTTTGGTAGATAATGTGATTACTACCCAATATAATTTCGCATTGAAACCAGGTATGAAAGTGCAGATATCCAAGGTGAAGAATAATCGTGAGTTTAAACATCCGATGCTGAAACTGGTATACGAGGATGCTTATATCTTGGTGGTGGAAAAGAAGGAGGGACTGCTTTCTGTCAGCACAGAACATCAGAAGGAGCGTACTGCACAACATATTTTGAATGAGTATGTAAAGCGCTCACATCGTTTCAACCGCGTATTTGTAGTACATCGTCTGGACCGTGAAACTTCGGGGTTGATGATGTATGCCAAAGATGAAAAAACCCAGAATACTTTACGTGATAATTGGCATGATATTGTGACGGACCGCCGTTATGTGTCTATCGTTTCTGGTGATATGGAGAAAGATTACGGTACTGTAGAGTCTTGGTTGACCGACCGGAAATTGTATGTCAGTTCCAGTCCTGTAGATAATGGGGAAGGTAAGTTTGCGGTCACTCATTATAAAACAATAAAGCGGGCCAATGGATATTCATTGATGGAGTTGGATTTGGAAACAGGACGTAAGAATCAGATTCGTGTGCATATGTTGGATTTAGGTCACCCTGTTGTTGGTGACCGGCGCTATGGCAGTGAGTGTGATCCTTTAGGACGATTGGCGTTACATGCCTTCAAGTTATGTTTCTATCATCCGGTAACAAAAGAGTTGATGGAGTTTGAAACTCCTTATCCTACGGCATTTAAAGGATTAATGCAGAAAAAATAGAAAGTTTCTTCTGTTAAAATTAAATATAAGGCTTCTTTGCATTTATTTTGGGCAGAGGTTAAGAATAAAAAAGCAATATCCATCCATTTACCAAACTGTAGACGGATGGATATTGTTGTTTTTAGAGATTTGGCTGTTTCATTATTAAACTGCCTTTCTTAATGCAAGAATGGTCATGTAGTCCGATTTCCCAATGTTGTATTGATGAATAAAAAGGCTGAAATTCAAGATAAATTTGATTCAGCCTCTTTATTATTGTATCGGCGAAGTGATATTGAATAAAAGAGTTTTTTCAATAGATGTGATCATATAAAATCTCTAACGCACGTATGTCTACATGAAGCTACGCATATGTATGTACGGGTTTGTGCGTATGTATGTGAGTGTGAATCATATAAATCCCCCAAATATAAGGACGTTTTTAAAAAAGATCAAGAGCTTTTCAAATAACAACAGGAACTTTTTGGAAAAGATAACGAGCTTTTTTAAAAACGTTTTGATCTTTTTTATCGATATCGGAACTCTGTAAACTGCTATTTCGTGGAAGTACATCTCTTTCATATGCATTTTTGAAATGAAAAAGTCTGAAAGTACCCTGCTTTATATCAAACAGGAATACTTTATAAAAAAGAATATATAGTTGACAGCAAGCGTATTATGCGAAAATCTGCTTTAAAATATAGTGAGGGTATGAGGGCATAAGTGAGAGCAAATATTTTTACTATAATCATGTAAGCTATTTATAATTAGATTGTTATATGTAAAATGAGAGCATGAGGGCATAAGCATTCCAGAATAATAATGAGTATGATGTTGGTTTGCTGGAATAAAAAATGATACCGACTTATCACAAGCCGGTATCACGAAAAAATAATCACTTTATTATTTTGTAATCATCCAGCTTTGTGCGCTCACAAAGCACGGGGAATAAAAAGTTATTTATATACTAACACTGTAAACAACTACTTTCACAAGCTATTGTTTACTCACCTAATAAAAGGTAGCTTAACAAATATCACTTAATGTTCATTTTTTTTGTTTGACCTTACAAAGGTAACACAAAAATTGAGAATTATACTATATAGTTCTAATAACGGATAATATTGCGGTAATTTAGGCGTTATTTGAGCCATTTATCTAACCAACTAAAGAAAGTGCGTTGCCATAACACCCCATTTTGCGGTTTCAATACCCAATGATTCTCATCCGGATATAATAAAAGTTCGGCCGGAACACCGCGCAATACAGCTGCATTGAACGCCGACATACCTTGTGAAGCAAGAATTCTATAATCCTTTTCACCGTGAATGCAGAGAATGGGAGTGTCCCATTTATCAACGAAACGATGGGGAGAGTTGGCAAAGGTACGTTGTGCCGTTGCATTGTTTTTGTCCCAATATGCACCACCCATATCCCAGTTGGCGAACCACATTTCTTCTGTTTCCAAATATTGCTGCTCCATATTGAATATACCATCGTGTGCGATAAATGCTTTAAAACGTTTGTCATGGTGTCCCGCCAGCCAATAGACGGAGAATCCGCCAAAGCTGGCACCTACGCATCCCAAACGATTAGTATCTACATATGGTTCTTTTGAAATATCATCTATGGCTGACAAATAGTCTTTCATACATTGACCTCCATAGTCACCGCTAATTTGTTCCAACCATTCCATGCCGAATCCAGGTAGCCCACGACGATTCGGAGCGATGATAATATAATCGTTGGCTGCCATAATCTGGAAGTTCCAGCGGTAGCTCCAGAATTGGCTGACGGGACTTTGCGGGCCACCTTCACAGAATAATAAAGTAGGATACTTCTTGTTTGCGTCAAAATTGACGGGATAGATCACCCATGAAAGCATTTGCTTGCCATCGGTAGTTTTGGTCCATCTTTCCTCCACTTTGCCCAAATTCAGCTGTTTAAAGATGTGATCATTCTCGTGTGAGAGTTGCGCCACTTGCCCGTCGGCAGGAGTGAGGGTGTAGATTTCATCGGCGGCACTGATAGAGTGACGTTTGGTAATTATTTTATCGCCTGCCATGGCTACTGATCCGTAGTCATACATGCCATCAGTCAGTTTTTTTATATCACCATTCAGATTGGCACTGTATACCATGCTGGTTCCATGCCATACACCGACAAAGTACAGACTTTGCGAATCATTGTTCCAGCAATAGTCATCTACGCCTGATTCAAAACTTTCGGTAACAAATGTCTTTTGACCGTCATCTAAATTGTAGATGCACAGGCGGTTCCGGTCACTTTCGTAACCATCGCGCTCCATGCTTTGCCATGCAATGTATTTGCCGTTGGGGCTGAATTTAGGATTGGTGTCATATCCTTTCATTTCATCTGTTCCATTCGAATCTTTTCCATTCGGTTTGCACAGGTTCAGTGTTGTGCCTTTTTCTATATTATAAAGGTATATATCCGAGTCGGTAGATACTGCGTATGCCAATCCTTGCTTTTTCCGGCTGGTGTAAGCTATTTGTTTAGAGTCGTTGCTCCAAGCCAGCTGCTCGATACCTCCGAAAGGTTTCATTGGAGCTTCAAACGGCTCACCTTCCATGATATCGGTGGCTGCTCCCATCATGTTACCATCAAAATCAGCGATAAAAGGATGTGGAATACTTTCTACCCACTCATCCCAATGTTTATACATCAGGTCGTTTACAATGATACCGCTGGCTTTGGGCAGGTCAGGGTAGAGGTCTACAGTGCGTTGGCCGTATTTTATTTGTGAGATGAAAAGAATCTTTTTGCCATCCGGTGAAAAAGAGAATCCTTCTATGTTTCCTTTGAAATCGGAAATGATACGGCGTTCCGTACCGTCAGGATTCATCTCCCAAATTTGGCTGCCACCACTTTCATTGCATAAGAATGCGATTTTTGTTCCGCCTTTTATCCATTGAGGCTCGCTTTCATTCCATGCTGTTTGAGTAAGCAGGGTGTTGTTCTTTCCATCGGCATCCATTACGTAAATTACATGATGGCTTTTGTTTTCGGGAACACTATAATAGGCTACGGTGTAGGCTATCTGTTTGCCATCGGGGGAAATACTCAGACTGCCTATGCGTCCCATTGCCCACAGGGCTTCGGGGGTAAGACGACCGTCTTTGATGGTGATTTCTTGCTTGCCTATAATGGGCTCGTAGCCCTGTCCTTCCTGTTTCACTTCGGTACAGGAAGAAGCTAGCATAAGTGCTGCTGCCATGATGGTTGCGCTTGATTTATTCATATCTAAAAATTGTTTTTGATGATTAACTGATTGCAAAAATACGTATAAAAGCCGGTGATGTGAAATGTTCCTGCATATTTGTTTTGTTTCTTTGTGTGTCTGTGGAAGGGTGTCTTTGCAAAGAAGAGCAAATATAGAGGTAACCGGCATATATAAAAAAACAGCAAAGACCGCTATTTTTTTATATATGCCGGTCTTCGCTGTTTTTTTAAGGAAGTGTAAACTCGTTATTTTTTCCCTTTATTCATTCTTTCTTGTTGCAGTCGTTCCTGCTCCTTTTGTAAAGCTTCCAGTTTAGCCATCAGTCCGCCACCCGGTTTGCCGCCATTCTTTTGGCTCTTCTTTTCTTTTCGGGCTTCCAACATGGCAAGGAGTTTCTTTTCATCAGTTGTTTTGCGCAGAATCACCATAGTGAGGATACCAATCAGTCCGGAAATGAAGTAATAGTAGTTCAAGCCGGATGAATAACCGTTGAAGATGAAAATAAACATGACTGGCATGATATACATCATTAGTTTCATACCCGGCATTTGCTGTTGTCCCATATCCTGCTGCTTCATGGTGTACATGGTGTTCAGAATATTGGTGATACTGAACAGCAAACAGAAGAGGCTTAAATGATTGCCCAGCAGAGGAATGTTGGTTCCCCAGTTGATAATATCATCATAAGTGGACAAGTCCGGGGCCCATAAGAAACTTTGTTGGCGCAACTCAATAGCGTTAGGCACGAAGAAGAATAAAGCCATGAATACCGGCATTTGGATCAGCATAGGCAAGCAACCTCCCATAGGGCTTACTCCGTATTTGCTGTAAAGTGCCATCGTTTCCTGCTGCTTTTTCAAAGCATCTTCTTTCTTGGGATATTTTGCGTTGATCTCGTTGATGTAGGGTTTCAGGACGCGCATCTTGGCAGAGGACATATATGATTTGTAGGTAGCCGGATAAACTAACACTTTGACGATAATTGTCATCAGCAGCAATACGACACCCATGCTCAGTCCCCAACCCGAGAGCCAATCAAACAAATTAATAGTGAACCAGCGGTTTACCCAGCGGATAATGGGCCAGCCCAAATAAACCAGGTCTTCCAGTTCCAAATCTTTTTGGGAAAGGCTTAGATCATTGCTGTTCAGCAAAGTCTTGAAATGGTTCGGACCGAAGTAGAACTGCATATCGGTAGGCTGCTTTCCGGTAGGATCAAAGAAAGTTGTCATGTCCGCGGTATAGTTCTTCATATATCCGCTTCCTTCCTGTTGGGGGGTAGAGGTTAGGGAGGCTTTGTCAAAATCTTGATCGGCAATAAGTACGCTTGAGAAGAACTGATTCTTGAAAGCAATCCAATCCAAACGGTCGGTAACATCTTCTTTTGCTTCTTTCATTTCGTTCAGATAGTCTGAACTTTTTTCTACCGGCTTGTAGGTGAGCGAAGTATAGCGCTGTTCGAAACTGAAACCTTTTTCAAGCTGGCGTGCCCGTTGACGCCAGTTTATATTGACTGTGTTCAGGGCAGGAGGGAAGAAATTCTGCATGCCGTTTGCGCGAATAGTGAAATTCACCATGTAAGCATCCGGTAAAAGTTTGTAATCGAAATCTATATAGCCTCCATTGTTTGCTGCCAAACGCATAGTTACAGTGCTGTCTGTTACGTTGGTAGGTTGGAAATACATATCCTCGGTCAAAATATTTTCATTCTTTCCTTCGAAAGCGAAATTCATGCCCGAATCTTTTTCATCAAACAGCATCAAAGGCTTGCCGTCCTGTCCGTTATAATCTTTTAATATGGCTGCGCACACCCGTCCACCTTTATTGGTGAAAGTCAGTTTTACTACATTATTTTCCAGTGTCGTTAGCTGTTCCGTACCTTGGTTTGCGCCATAGAACATAGAGGTAGAGTCTAAATGCAATGTTGCATTCTGACTCTGTGCCGTGGCAGCCTGTGCCAGTCGTTCGGCCTCTTTTTGGGCTATCGCCTGAATGGAATCCTGATAATGTTTGGCACGTGCCATTTCTTCCTGGCTAGGACGGTTGTAGATGCTGAAGCCTATCACAACTGCACCAATCAGGGCGAATCCCACTAAAGTGTTTTTGTCCATTTTTACTTGTTTACCTTATTATATTATAATTCTCGTTTCTTATTTGTCTATTGCCGCTTTGATAAATGACAGGAATAAAGGATGTGGTTTCAATACTGTACTGCTGTACTCGGGATGGAACTGTACTCCGATGAACCATTTTAATGTCGGGATTTCAATTATTTCCACTAAATCGGATTCCGGATTGATACCCACGCATTTCATACCCGCCTTTTCGTACTCCTGCTTATAGTCATTATTGAATTCGTAGCGGTGACGGTGGCGTTCCTGTATGTGTTCGCTTTTATAGGCTTCAAAAGTCTTTGAGTGTTGGTCAAGGATACATTCATAGGCTCCCAGGCGCATAGTGCCGCCCATATTGGTGATAGCTTTCTGTTCTTCCATAATGTCTATCACGTTGTGTGGCGTTTTTTCATCCATTTCGCGGCTGTTGGCATCTGTATAACCTAGCACGTTACGGGCAAACTCAATAGCCATGCACTGCATACCTAGACAGATACCAAAAGTCGGTACATTGTGTGTACGTGCATATTTGATAGCAACGAACTTACCTTCTATGCCACGTTGTCCGAATCCCGGGCAGATGATGATACCATCCATATCCTTAATCTGCTCTTCTACATTAGCATCTGTCAGTTTCTCGCTGTTTATGAAGTGGATATCCGCTTTGCGGTCATTGTAAGTGGCGGCTTGTGACAAGGCTTCAAGGATAGATTTATAAGCGTCTTGCAAATCGTATTTACCAACCAATCCAATTTTTACTTTCTCAGTTGCCTTATGACGGCGATCTAGAAAATCTCTCCATGGACCGAGGGTTGGAGTTTCACCCACGGGCAATCCCATCTTTTGGAGAATGGTTACATCCAGTCCCTGCTCTTGCATACGCAAAGGTACTTCATAAATGGTGGGCATATCGATAGACTGCACCACAGCATTTTCATCTACGTTACAGAACAGAGCAACTTTCTTTTTCAAGTTTGTGCTCAATTCGTGCTCGGTACGCAATACCAATACATCTGGTTGAATACCAACAGATTGCAGCTCTTTTACAGAGTGCTGAGTCGGTTTGGTTTTGACTTCACCAGACGCTGCCATGTACGGCACCAGCGTCAGGTGCATAAACAGAGTGTGCTCACGGCCAATTTCAACAGCCATCTGGCGAATCGCTTCGAGGAACGGCAAGGATTCGATATCACCTACTGTACCGCCGATTTCTACCAGTACTACGTCATGACCTTCGCCACCTTCCAGCACGCGCTCTTTGATTGCGTTAGTGATGTGCGGAATAACCTGCACGGTTGCGCCGAGGTAGTCACCGCGGCGTTCTTTACGCAGAACGTCAGAGTAGATACGACCCGTGGTGAAGTTGTTGCGGCGGCTCATTTTGGTACGAATGAAACGCTCGTAGTGCCCCAGGTCCAGGTCGGTTTCAGCGCCGTCTTCAGTAACGAACACTTCCCCGTGTTGGATTGGGCTCATAGTACCTGGATCGACGTTGATGTACGGATCCAGTTTCATGATGGTCACATTGAGGCCACGGGCTTCAAGAATGGCTGCGAGGGAGGCTGCGGCAATGCCTTTACCCAGAGAGGATACGACCCCGCCGGTCACAAAAATATAGTTCGTTGTCATGCTGAACCTGAGAAGTTAGGTTGAAAAGACGATGGAATAACCAGGACGGGAAAGCAGTATACCCGAACATGACCTGTGCCACAAACTTTCATTATCCCTCCTCTTCGCCAGCGCACTATTGAAATCAGGAGTGAGAAAATAGCCCCTTTGGGGTAAATGTTTTTGACGCAAATCAAGCGCTTGTCATTTAAAAAATGACACAAATGGCGCTTGACCGCGTAATTCCCTTAGAGATCAATTTCCTGCCGTTTTACCTGTTGCCAGACTTCTTCCATTGTTTCGAGGTCAACACCTGTCATTTCCAGTCCACGCGCGGCAACAATACGCTCCACTTCGCGAAAACGACGCTCAAATTTTTCGTTCGCTTTTTGCAATGCGATTTCTGCTTTCGTCCCTAAATGGCGAGCCAGATTAACCGTGGCAAACAGCAGGTCCCCCATTTCCTCCTCCAGTTTAGCCTGGTCGACAACAGCCTGCCGCGCTTCGTACATCACCTCGTCATGAGATGCACCATTGTCACAGCCACAGCAGTCAGCAGCCATCCAAAAATAAGAAGAACTAAAACAGTAACAACAGGATGCAGACGGATCCAGTCAACAAATGTCAGCTCTGTTGCTTTGTATGTGGTATACTGTGCTGCAAGATCTTCAACAAGATTTTGGGGCATGGCATACATTGCTTTCGTCAGAATACCAGCCAGCGCATGGTTCTCAGTTGATGAAATTACCATGCGGTAGGTGAATGTAGGCTGTTCCAGCAGAGTATATGTCATGGTGCCCGTAGTGTCACTGTTCACAAACGCCTGTGCCATGTAATAGTAGACGAAGGCAGCATCTGCTTTACCCTTACGGACAGCTTCCATCATTTCCTGTCGGGTACTGCACATCAGTTTTTCTGCACCGGGTGCCATTGCATCTTCAATTGAATTTGATGCTGTCTGGTCAACAGTAGTAACAACATTAATTTTTCCATCAAAGTCACGCCGTGTCACCCTTGCCAGCTGCATCGTAATGAAAGGTGCAGTAATCCCCCATTTTTTCGTCTCAGCATAGTTATCTGTTTCCAGGCGCGCATCGATGCTCATATCTGTAGTTTCCTTATTTTTCTGATAAGCAATATACTCATCTCTGGTGGCAGGTGTAAGAAACTCATAGGAAATCCCGGCATAGTCTGCAATTTTCCGGAAGTAATCCGGGATAATACCCTTCATCTCACCATTTTCATTATAAGAATATGGATAACGGGTCGGATCACACAGAACATGAAGCGGGTTGTCCTTGGAATACTGTGAAATAATACTTTTTTCTTTCTCCGTATATTCCAGATTCTTAGTTTCTATGCTTTCATAATTTTTATTATAAAGTGTCGTTTTCCAGTCACCCTCAACTGCATTCATCTGGTCGATTGCATAATTGATCTCATTCAGCAATTCTGTATTACCTTTTTTAACAATGACATAGAAATCGCTGCTGCCAAATTTATCCACGATTCGCTCATTGTTTGTTTTTCTCAGAGAACTGGTAACAATCGCATCAACTTTTTCGCTCTGAAGGGCTTCCCTCATTTCTGCGGTCGTATCAAAATAAGATGGAACATATGTAAATCCTTTGTTGTCTGCAAAATCCGCAAACTCTTCATTCCGGGTGTTTCCGTTCAAAAGCGCCACACGCATACCGTTGTAAGTGCTGTAATTGCCGTCCACAATCGTGCTGTTGTCACTGAGGACGGTCAGCATCCCATAATTGGTTCCGATGGGACGTGAAAAATCAAACTTTTCTTCTCTGTCCGGTGTTTTGCGGGCAGATGTTACCATGTCGATCTCGCCATCTTCAAGCATCTGCTGCATATCATCCCAGCTCTTATCATATCCGACATATTCGTAATCTACATCCCAATAACGGGCCATCAGCCGAAGAAAATCATAGCCATACCCACTGCGGTTGCCTTCTTCATCCATCACATGATAACCATCCATGGCAAAGAAACCGACTTTGACAGTTTCATGCTGCGAACTGTCCTCGGCTGCATATGCAGTCTGGGGAGAAAATATCATACACACGCATACAAAAGCCAGTAATACTGCCACATATTTCTTTGCTCTCGAAATCATATTAAATCTCCTTGTCAACCTCCTGGTTTAATAAAATTGCACTGCCGCATCAAATCCATTTGTTACTGTTCAGTGACCTGCGGTTCGGTACCCCCCCCCACCAGATTTTATGCTTCTGATCGTCTTTTCCAGCACCTTCATCTCAACCGGTTTTGAAATATGTGCATTCATACCGGCTGCCAGAGAATGCTGAATGTCCTCTGAGAATGCATTGGCAGTCATGGCAATGATCGGAATCTTCTTTGCCAGTTCATGGGAGCTTCTGCGGATTGCCTTCGTTGCCTCATAACCATTCATGACAGGCATCTGCACATCCATCAGAATCATGTCATAATCACCTGGAGCAGACTGTTCAAATGCTTCCAAAATCTCTTCGCCATTTTCACAGATGGTACATTCCGCACCTTCAATCTTTAACAGTTCCGTCAGGATCTCTGCGTTCAGCTCATTATCCTCTGCACACAGGAATTTCATTCCCTGCAGAATATTACCATCCTGCTCATCTGTTTCTTCTTGTGCCGCCAGAGCAACCGTTCTATCCTCTGCAATTTTCAGATCCATGAGAACCTCAAAACAGCTTCCCTGTCCCAATTCACTCTCCACATCAATGGTACCTCCCATTGCCTCAACCAGATTTCTGCTAATCGCCATTCCAAGTCCGGTTCCCTGTATTTTATTTGTAAGGGAACTTTCCGCACGGGTAAACGCATCAAAAATTGTATCCTTGAAATCTGCCGACATTCCCATACCATTATCGCTAACTAAGAAACGGTACTTTGCATAGACAGATGACTTTGTCTCACATTCTTCTACAAAGAACTGAATTTCCCCACCTTCCTGGGTATACTTCACTGCATTGGAAAGCAGGTTGCTGAAAATCTGCATCAGGTGAACCTGATCCGCATTCACCCACTCATGCTGAATATTTTCTTTTATGATTGTAAGGGTCTGCTGCTTTTCATATATTTGAGTATGAAATATAGTGTCAAGTTCCTGTACAAGATCCAGAATAGAAAAGTCAGAATACTTGAAGACTGTTTTTCCTGCCTCAATCTTGCTCATATCCAGAACGTCATTGATAATTCCTAACAGATGTTGTGATGAAATATCTATTTTATCTGCATACTCTATAACTTTTGCTTTATTACCTGCATCATGTCTGATCAAAGATGTGATACCAATGATTGCATTCATAGGTGTACGAATATCATGTGACATATTAGACAGGAAATCCGTTTTCGCCTTATTTGCATTTTCAGCTGTCTGCAAAGCCTCTGTTGCAACGTTCTTTGCCTTTTTCAGTTTTTGATTGACTACTTCCATTTCCTTCATTGTTTGTAAATGAAGTTCATTCTTTCTTTTTTCATATTCTGCTTTTTGATCTGCAAGACTAAGTCTGGAAATACTGTAGAATAATCCGGCAAAAAGTAAAAGTATAAAACCTGCCATGAGTATTGTTGTAAACAACACCGTCTTCTGGTAATCCATCAGCACATTGTCAACAACTCCCTTTTCCACAATGCATACCAAAATGGTGTTGTTGCTTTCTATCGGGCAATACCCCAGATAATAGGGGTTCTGTTTTCCCAAAAGTGCAACTCCGGATTCTCTGTTATCAAACTTCTTTTTGAACAAATCAGCCTCTTCTTCTGTAATAGCCTGTTCCCCTTTTAAATGTTTTAACAAAGAATAATTACGCAGGTATTTATCACCACTCTGGTTCGTATACGTAATATTTCCGTCATGATCCAGCATGAACAAATATGCTTTCCCATCATAACCTTTCAGTTTTAACATGGAATCCAGTTTCGAATGATCATACACAGTTCCAATTGCCGTATAAGTTTCCCCATTGATAGTATATTCCTGACATGGAATCGCAACCAGATAACCGTCTTTTTTCTTCTGATCATAATCAAGACGCACCAGTTTTCCAATATTGTATCCATTCTTTAAGTCCAGCAGAAATTTACTTGGCATATCAATCCGCATTTTTGTTCCACCTGCTGATATTGCCTGACCATTTTCCTGAAGGAATATAAGAGTACTTTCCGATTCTTTTTCCCATGCTTCAAAGAAACTTTTGTTCATATCCGTTTCAAGAGACAGCTCCCTCTCACGAAGTAAAAATTCCTCAACCAACTGCAGCTGGCTGTAGTACCCACTCACCTGAAGATCATAGGTCTGTTGTATCTGTTCAACAACAGCTCCCATACTGCTTTTTCCATTTTCACTGATATACTTGCTAGACTTACTTATAAGATACTTGATACAAACTAAGCTTAAAAGAATCATAAGTAGTATAAGCAACAGCCTTGTTATTTTTTTTCTTTTATTTACCGTTTGTTCTATCTCCACTTTTACTGTTCAACCTCTATATAATCTTCCGGTGCTGACGGCTGCTGTCCTTTTGACATTGCTTCGGTCCATGCACTTGATAATGTTGTATCTTTAAGCTGCTCAATCTCACATTTCGGATTTATTTTTTTCAAAACAGACATTGTGGTGTCTGTAAGAAGAATAGAGTATTCCTTTTCTTTGTCTATTTTCTTATCATTAACTGTCAAGTCCTTTAATGAAAATCCACTTTCCGCTTGATTGACGATCATTTTCATACCGGATGCAATTGGTAATTCGTATTTATTGGTTACATAAAAATTCTCATCCGCATCGGCGAAATAATTTTCCACGAGTTCACAAACCTGTTTACCACTAATTTTTGTAAAATATAATGCTGTATCTGAACTCTTTGCTGTCATCATGCCAACCCGGCTATTGGTACATTCTCCTTTATACATAGAAGAAGTGAAATAATAATATGGTGCCAGAGCCAGCTGTGCATCATTTTCTTCTCTGATCGTAGTTAAAATGGAAGATGCTGCATCACGGCCATTTCTATCGTTCAGTGAAATGGAATATTCATTTTCAAAATTCACCGTTGCTTTTTCTTCCGGAACTTTACGATTCATTACACTGCGCAAAGTATCATAAGCCTGTGTTTCATCCATTTCCCCTGACAGTAATCCGTGAACAGCCTCAAGACTTGCATCAAATGATTTTTGAGCGGAATATCGGATATAAACAGCATTATTGTTAATTTCCTCTTCCAGTCCAGGCACATCCTGCATCATGGTTGGAACATCTGTATTCAATGAAATAACACCGCTTCCATCCGCAATCAGCTTTTGCCCCTCTTCTGAAATCATACAATCCAGCACATCCAGTGCAGTATCCAGTTTCTCCCGGTCTTTTTCCAGGTTTTTGTTAAATGCAATGTTTAAGGACGGAGTCATGTACACATAGGATTCATCCGATGTCTGTGAAAAGTAAGGAATACGGATCAGCTCCGCATCCATCTGTTTCTGCAGCTGCTGCATAACCGTCGGATGTCCATGAAACATTGCTGATTTTCCCTCGACAAACATCTGGATTCCTGTATCGACGTCAATATTGATATCTTCTTTACCAAAGTGCGAATCCTTAAGAAACTGACTGGTTTCTGAAAAAATACGTTTCCATAATGTATCATCAAACTTTACTTCATCCGCTGCAGTCTCTGCACCGTTTCGCCATTCAATACCATCCAGGCTTGTAAACTCACCGATTGCCGCCGCCTGGATGATTTCATTATTAGACCAGTCTTCCCCAAGATCCATGGAATACGGTTTTATGCCATTATCATAAAACTGCTGACAGGCCTGTACATATTCCTCATAATTTTCTGGAATCTTTACGCCATACTGATCAAACAGTGTTTTGTTGGCAATGATCGTCTGCGGAATACCACAGATTGGCAGCCACTGGATTTCATCCTCCTCATTCTTATAATATTGCACCGCATAAGAATAATACTTAGAAACAACATCATAAGAAGCAAAATCCATAAGATAAGGCTGTAAGTCCTGTGCATCTGTTCCAGAAAATCGACGTACTGTTATGATATCCGGTAATTCATCATGTTCTTTAAAATAACTGTATAAATCGGTATCATTGTTACCAATAATAAATTCAATATCCTGATCAGGAAACTGTTCATGGATATAGGGTGCAATATTTTTCATCAAACGATTTTCCCACAGATAAACGGTAAGATGATCATCGTTTTTAGATACTTCTTTCTTTGACTTTCCGCATCCAGACAAGACAGCAGTTGCTACAAGTACACCTGACACCAATGCTATCAGACAATATTTAGCCTTTTTCATACTCTCATTTTCCTCATTCTT
>ERZ791573.698-NODE-698-length-17087-cov-110.910521_pt1 | contig 17087 bp, 18 predicted proteins | sample MGYA00509971_ERZ791573 | MGnify/ENA primary metagenome ERZ791573 (study PRJEB30046, sample SAMN00791921) | human gut metagenome | study: EMG produced TPA metagenomics assembly of the A metagenome-wide association study of gut microbiota in type 2...
CTATATGCCAAGTATAAAGGACTGTCAGACAAGGAAGAGGATGTCATCTTCGGTGGTCGCCTAGCGGAATATAAATATTACGATATGGCTCCTATTATTGAGAAGGTGATGGAGATATTCTAAGAAAAATATACTACGTTTGATGTCTTATATGAAAACGAATGAGGAGTTACAGGGTTTGAAAAAATCTAAAGACAAATGGCTTTGTTCTATGATGTGGGCGATAGGTTTTGTCCTCTTTGTCATGTTGCTTTCAGCTTTTTTAATTTTTAAGTGCATAAATGATTGGGTGCACAGAGGACAATTTGGCGATTTGTTTGGAGTAGTAAATGCTCTGTTCTCGGGTTTGGCTTTTGCTGGTCTTATAATAACTATCCGTCAACAACATCTTGTTTTGGAATATCAGCGGCAAGCAATAATACAAACTCAATTAGAATTGCAAAATCAGACAACAGAGTTTGATGAGCAGAAAGAAACGCTAAGAATAGAAAGATTTGAAAATACTTTTTTCAAGATGTTGGAAGTTCAGCAAAGTATAGTCAATGATTTGTATGCAACCGATTCTCATAAGGAAAGAGTTGAAGAAGATAGTTCTAATTTTAATGGTCGATTATTAAAAGAGGTTCTTGCGCATGATGAATATCGAGGAAGAAACTTGTTTTATTATGCCTTTTGTCGTTGTGATCATGACGTGGAAACTCGCCCTAATCGTCAACCGGAATGGGTACCAGGATTATACAACGTAATTAAAAGATTAGGTAAAATTTATTTTGATGATTATTTTACAACAACAATGTTCGATCATTATTTCCGCCATCTTTATACCATTCTTAAGTTCATTACGGAAAACGATTGGTTGACTGAAGATAAGCAGTATAAGTATGCTACCTTTGTAAGAGCAACACTTTCTCGTTATGAGTTAGTAATGCTTTATTATAATGGATTTTTTCATCCAAAGATGAAACTGATGATAGAGCGATATACAATGCTCAATAATTTGCGTATGGATCTTCTGCCTATGAGCAAAGAGTATTCTTTGTATTTGGATTCAGTGAAATGCTCTTTGCGTGATTTAAAAAACGCAGGTTTTTCCGTGGGTGATTTTGAATATTATCTTACGGATGAAAAATGCGATAATGCTCGATACAATCTTAGTGCATTTTATACAAAAGAAGAAATGGATAAAGGATTAGCTTTGTTGGATAGATGGAGAGAATTTGTAAAGAAGAATGTATAACAGTGAAATTATAAAGATATTGAGTGAATTAATATGAAATTTTTCAGTAGGCTGATTGCCTTCAGCTTATTTTATAAGCTACTTTTCGGCTGTTGGCATGAAGCCTGCTGTTTTATACTAATAATGTTATGACGAAAGATGAATTATATTCTAAGATAGCAGCAATGCTCCCTTTAGAGTACACAGATAGTAAGCTCTTTCGTGTGCTTATATCAGATAGCTTGAAGACTTATCTATCTTATGTAAATAAGACTGATGGTATCGAAGCAAAGGATAAGGCAGAAGTGGGTTATATCTGTGAGGCTAAAAAAGCTATCGTTAAGGCGCAATATAAAGGCTTGCATGCACCAGCTTTTAGAAAACTATCCAATTTGTTTTCTGGTAAAATTGTGCTTAAAAAATATGGTAATATCTTGTTTGTTTCGCAATAAGAAGCAAATAACAGTTTCTATAGGGCTAGGGTACATAGTGGTACTAAGAAGTTTACCTATAAGTATATGTTTCATATTCCTTTTTCAAAACGAGGTGTTTTCTAAAAATATCATATGGAAAAAAATAGAATATTATTTTTTAAAATTAGTCTGATAATATACATATTGACAACTATTTGTAAATCATCATTAATAGTTGAGGAATTGATGCCTTATTCTTTCTTTTCGGCTATCGGTCTTGTTGGTTGTCTGCTTTCAATGCTGAGTATTGCTGTAGATAAAAAACAAAATTATATTTTGCTAAAATTAGTTTTGTTTATTTCTGCGCTATATGTAAATTACATGACAGAAAACAATTTAATACCTGCTATTTTATTAATTATTGCAGGTTCAAATATTAAATTTGATTTAATTCTTAAATGGATGTTTCAGCCAATGTTGATAGGACTACTAATACCATGGCTATTGAGTAGTATTGGTGTTCTGTCTAATATTGTTTTTACAAAAGAATTTCCATTTGGTGTTCTATCATATAAATTTGCCCCGCAAGGCTTGGGGTTCCTATATTTTTCAGGATTTTCTTATCTTGCAATGGGGATACTAATGATTCATGCATATTTAAGACCAAAAATAACGTTTTCTTATTGTATTTTTTCATTGGTGTTAAGTGTTGGAGTATTTCTACTTACAGTAACAAGGTTGCAGCTTTTAATGAATGTGTCCTTTGTAGTGTTGTTGTATATCGGGCAGCATGTCCCTAGAAATATGCTTCATAATAAGTTTATAGAGAATTTGTCTTTGCTCATTTATCCTTTATGCTTGTTTGTTACATTGGCAACAGTTTTCTTTCCGTTGTTTTTTTCAAAATACCAAGAAGAATTAAATACTTATTCTAGTGCGCGTTATGCTTTGAATATCTTAGCTTTTGAACGTTATCCAATAACTATTTGGGGAAATAAAATCGAGACAAGCAATGGAGTAACCGAAGACTATTTTTTTATAGATAGTGGGTATGTCTATTCTATATTAGGTTATGGGCTTGCATTATCAGCATATATCATAGTAATTTATTGTATGATGTGTTATAAAAGTTATTTAAAATATAAATGGAAGTTATTGATATGGATTATGCTTTTTGCTTTAGCTAATATTTCAAATAATTTTTTATTTTCAATAATTAATTGTCCCTTTTTAATGTTGACTTTTTCTAAAAAATATACAAAAAATGAATAATAAAGTTTTATCAATAATAGTACCAACTTACAATATGGAAGATTATCTTCCTCGTTGCTTGAACTCTCTTATTGTAGACGAGGTGAATATGGATTGTTTTGAAGTGCTTGTAATTAATGATGGAAGTAAAGATTCTTCTTCCGAAATAGCACATAAATATCAAGAACAATATCCAAAAACTTTCCGTGTTATAGACAAGGAAAATGGAAATTATGGCAGTTGTATAAATCGAGCCTTGAAAGAAGCCGTAGGTAAATATGTAAAAGTTTTAGATGCTGATGATTGGTTTGATAATGATACTTTGAAAAAATTCTTATCTTTTATTGCTGTGAGAGATGAAGATATGATTTTGAATAATTGCAAATTAGTATCTAATGACAACACTGAACTGTCAACCTATGTTTGCAAATATCTAAAGCATGGAGAGACGATAAAATTTAAGGATTTACTGTCTTATCTTTATTTTCCACAAATGCATTGTGTTACCTATAAACTCCAAATTCTAAAAGATATGCATTATGTTCAGACTGAAGGGATTTCATATACAGATCAGCAGTGGGTAACAAAGCCATTATCAATGGTATATAGTGTAAATTACTTTGATGGTTATCTTTATAAATATTGTATTGGACGACCAGGGCAGACTGTTAGTGATGATATCGTAAACAAGTCATGGGGAAATCATCGTGAAATTTCTATTTCTCTTATAGAGTTTGCTGAAGAATATAAAGGGGATGCTATTCATAAAAAATATTTGTATTTGAAAGCATATGATTATTTGGTAATTTTATATAGAAAACATATATTAGAATCTGTATTTGCTGAGAGTGATTTGAGAGATTATGATAAATGGATTTCAATTCATCATAAAGCATTCTTTCGAATGACCTCAAGTCTTACATTGAGAAATTCTTATATCCTTTTGTGGAGATTTCACAAAATGGGCGTTTTGCGCTTATTGTTATCCTTATTACATAAAGTAAAATCTGTTTGATAATTCTGTTTTTGCATGTAAGGGAATTGATTGAAGTTGAAGAAGTTATCACTCCCTATGGCGTTCGGAAAAGTTAAGAGGCAATAATCTTTTAGCGTAAACTTAGAACATTTGTTCCTTTAACTTCTCCTTAACTTCCTAACTTCCTCATATGCGAAAGTTTAGTTAATAATATTTTTTAATGGTAAAGTATGTATAAAATTTTTATATCAACTTTTGGTCGTAAGACTTTAAAGGTTAAAGGTGGTATTCCAATTGAAGTTGGAGCAGAAAAGAGAAACAATTTTTTATATGAGTTGCATGATGATAAAGGTGATAATATTTCTTCAGAAAATGAGTATTATGGTGAACTGACAGGTCTCTATTGGATATGGAAAAACTGTAAAATCAACGATGAAGATATTGTTGGCTTTTGTCATTATAATAAATGTTTAAATATCTCTAAGAAAAAAGTAGAAAAGTGGTTTGCTAATAATCCGTCTGGCATAATAACCTTAGAGCCAAATTTTATTCGTAATCATCCAATAAAAGACGAAGTAAGTGCATGGATTTTAGCAATTTCTAAATTTGGTGATAATTATTTAGACTCATTTAATAAATTGTATAATTGTGAAGCTGAGTCGTTGGGTAAAACATGTAGGGGAGGTAATATGTTTATAGCTAAAGGTGATGTTTTTAAACAATATTGTAAATGGTTATTTACAACATGTAAACACGTTAGACTTTTGGTCGGTGATAAGCCTAATGTAAATTCATATATGAGACGTTATTGTGCATATTTTGGAGAAAGAATGTTGGCTGTTTATATCGATGCAAATCACCTTCCTGCTTTGGGCGTAAAATGTAGATTTCAAAAATGGTGGTTGCCATATGTGAGAAGGGTTGCAAATTTTCTCAAATTAGATAAAAATGGTAGATTGTATATAGTTTTAAAAAATAGATTTGGTTATGTGTCTCAATATTCCTCCAAAAATTAGTGTAATAGTACCTTGCTATGGGGTAGAGAAATATCTTGATAGATGTTTGTCAAGTCTTGTTAGACAGTCTTTAGTTGATATCGAAATCATCTTAGTGGATGATTGTTCACCAGATAAAGTTCCTTTGCTTTGCGATAAGTGGGCAAAAAAGGATAAACGTATCAAGGTTGTTCATAAGCAACGGAATGAAGGGCTGGGTTTTGCTAGAAATACAGGATTACAATATGCAACAGGAGAATATGTGGCCTTTGTTGATTCTGATGATTTTGTTAAAAAGGATATGTTTCGTATTCTTTTTGAGAAGTCTCAAAGTTCTTGTGCAGATGTAGTCTTTTGTAATTGTGTTTTTTACAAAGATAATATGATGAAAACTAGGTTCGATGTTATCAAAGAGCAAATATTTATAGGTCGTCATGAGGTTGATTCTTTGTTGTTTGATTTTATAGGACCAGAACCTTCTTTTAATCATGATGCTAAGTATATGATATCTGTATGGCATGCTATATACAAGCGTGAACTATTTGAAAAGCATAATATAAAGTTTGTTTCAGAACGACAGGTAATGAGCGAGGACCTAATTTTTGAAATAGATTATTTGAATAAAGCTCAAAAGGTCATTTATATACCTGATGCTTTATATTATTATTGTGACAATGGAAGCTCTTTGTCAAGAAAACTTGACAAAAAGCGATACGATAGAATGAAAATATTTTTGCTGGCAGTAAAAGACAGATTGTCTCAATATTATAAAATTGATAATTATATAATACATTATTACAGACAGCAATTTATATGTTTAAGAATTATTATGAAAACAATTTGTCAAGTTCCAGAAATGGGGATACATTTAAAAAGTGTTGTTGATGATCCGTTTTGGCAAGATATGCTCTGTTCTTATCCTTATAAGAAGATGGATCTTAAACATAGATTGTTTTTTGGTTGTGTGAAAAATAGAATCTTATGGCCATTAAAATTATTATTTAAGTTAACCTAGATGATGAACGTCTTATTTGTACATAATACGCTTCCTGAATACCGAATTGATTTCTTTAGACGTTTGTCTGAAAGAGTCCAATTATCTATTGTTCTAACAGATGAGGAATTGGCTAAGAACATATATGGTCTATCATCTGAGGTTAAAAATGATATTGATGTTAGGACAGCGAAATCACCTGGTGAAATTTGTAAAATCATTAAAGATAAAACTTTTGATGTCGTAGTTTTGCCTCCTATTGATACACTTTATCAATTTAGATGTGCTATTTCTGTTATAAGAATATGCAAAACTAACCATATTAAAACGATTTGTTGGTCAGAAAAATGGGAAGCAAAAGTTTCTTTACAACCATTGCTTAAACGCTTAAAAAATGCAATTCATTCAATGATGATAGGCTTTGTCGCAAAACGAGCAACTTGTTGTATTGCAGCAGGTATGAAGTCTAAAGAGTATTTTTTGAATGTAGGAATTGAAGAATCAAAGGTATTTATTGCTTATGATAGTAGTACTTCGCCAGAGGCTCATGTATCTATTGATATTTATGCAAAATATGGAATACCATTAAATTCTAAAATAGTATTGTTTCTTGGAAGATTAATAGAACGAAAAGGTATTATGTTATTGTTGCAAGCTTTTGAGAAAATGCAGCGTAAAGAACCAAATGCTTATTTGCTCATTTGTGGAGATGGAGATATGCTTAGGCAATGTAAAAGGTATTTGGTGCAAAACAAAGTTAGTAAAGTTGTGATGGCGGGTAAGATAGAACCTGCAGAACGAAGTGATTATTATCGTCAGTCGGATGTGTTTGTTCTACCAAGCTATTCATATAAAGGCATAATAGAAGCTTGGGGGCTTACTGTCAACGAAGCTTTGGAACAAGGAACACCTGTAGTAGCAACTGATGCCGTAGGGGCGGCATATGATATCGCTAATGGAAGTGAATGTGTAATGATTCCCGAGGATAATATCGAATATTTGGCTAACTCTATATGCTCCATGTTGTCAAAAGAAAAGAATAGCGTTGATTGTAAAAAACTGTATAGCCAGTATAGCGTTGAGAATATGGCTCAACAATTTATTGATGCATTATTTACGCTTAAGTAACTATATATGAATATATTATTTTATACAAAATCATTTGGTGTAGGTGGAGTTGAAGTCGTAACTATGGCTTTAGCAAAAGCTCTAATAGCAAGAGGTCATCAGGTTTCGATTTTTGCTTTCTTTGAAAAAGACCAAGTATTGAAGGAAAGACTTCCGAAAGACATCAAATTACATATCGGACATGGCTATAAAGATTCTAAAGATAATGTTGCCATTGTTCGTAAAATTTTAATTGAACAGAAGATTCAAATCGTAGTTAATCAGTGGGGACTACCTTTTCTACCTATCCGTGTAGTCAATAAGGCACGTAAGGGGATGGATGTAAAAGTTATATCTGTTTATCATTCACAAGTAAACACAAATGGTCGTATCGCTTCTGTCAATTTGGCTATTCAAAGAACTCAGTCTGCATTTCGCAAGTCCTTGTTGAAACTTAAGTTGAAATGCTTTAGGTTCATTACAAGCACAAGCATGCGATATGTTTATAATCATAGTGATGCTTATGAGGTGCTTTCTCCTAGTTTTGTTGATTTGTTTAAGGAATTTACAGGTATCAAGAATCCCTCAAAACTCGTGGTGCAAACTAATCCTGTAACTGTGGATAATGAACCTTTTTCTCTGGCAGATAAAAAGAAAGAAATTATCTATGTGGGTAGATTAGAGTCAGTTGTTAAACGTGCATATAGAGTAATTGATACTTGGAATTATCTGGAAGATTGTTTCCCCGATTGGTCTTTGACTATAGTTGGCGACGGTGAGGATAGAGATAATTTGGAGAATCATGCGAAAGCTTTAGGGTTGAAACGTGTTAATTTCGAAGGTTTCCAAAAACCTGTACCTTATTATAAACGAGCTTCTCTTCTGATGCTTACTTCTGAGTTTGAAGGTTTTCCTTTGGTGCTTGCTGAATGTATGAGTTTTGGTGTCGTACCTTTTGTATATCAAAGCTTCTCGGCAGTAGATGATATTATTGAAGATGGTAAAGACGGAGTAATTTTGCCAAAATCAGATGTTGGTTTCGACGCAGAAGCCATGGCTAATAAAATGGCTGTTGTCATGAACAATCAGGATAAGCTTTGTTTGATGGCTAATGCTGCTATAGAAAAAAGTAAGAGTTTCTCTCTAGATACGATTGTAAAGCAATGGGATGAAGAATTCGTTAAAATAATTAATGGATAAAAAAATCTTTATGCTTATCGTATATTTTAGGAAGAAGTTCTTTTGAGTTATTATTTTTTGATGAAGATCATTGTTTGTTGAAACTGTTAAAGTAATAAATAGAATGAAACAAAATCATATTAATTATTGGGCGTTCACTTTATTAATACTTCCGGTTATTCTGCTTTTAGTTAGTGGATTAACTTGGTGTATAGGGGCTAGTATTTGTAGTTTTACATTTCCGTTAGCCCTAGTGTTTACGTTGTTTATGGCAAATAAGATTATTAGCAGACAGAAAATACTGTATCTGTCTATCGCCTATTGCTTAGGCTGCTTAGTTGCCGTAGGCGCTTTGTGTTATTTTGTTCACGACCCTGCTTTTGATAGTAATTGGTATCATCAACCTGGTATCTATCTGTTGAGCCATGGTTGGAATCCTATATATGATCACCATTCAGCTAGAGTTATCAATGACACCTCCCATATTTGGATTGACCACTATGCTAAGGGGCAAGAAACTATCTGTGCTACAATAGTTGCATTTACAGGAAATATGGAGATTGGAAAATTAGGTAATTTCTTCTTGCCAATCTCTTCCTTCTTCTTTTCTCTTATGGCTTTGGAGAAGATGTTTGAGGGCTGGTCTAAGCGTAAATTGTGGTTGGTTGCATTCATTGTTGCTTTTCCTCCTGTCATTTGGAATCAGTTATTGAGTTATTATATAGATTTTAATCTCTATTCGATAGTTGTCATCGCATTATGTTCAATAGTTCTTTATAAGGAGGATAAAGTTAAATTCTTGCTGGTCTTTATCTGTCTTTTAGCTATAGCTGTTTCAGTGAAGTTCAATATGCTGTTGTGGTTTGGCTTGTTGTACTTGGGATTCATGGCATATTTTTGGAGACAAGGACTGCGAAGCATGGTAGGTTATATTTTCGTATATGGTATAGTTGGGGTTATAGTGTCGGTCTTAACCTTTTCTTTCAATCCTTACATTACTAATACTGTAGACCATCAAACTCCATTTTATCCTCTTATGGGGGGGCATAGTAATGTTGATATTATGTCTATTGTTGAGCCTGAGTCTTTTAAACATTATAATAGTGTTGAAAAGATTCTTGTTGCTGATTTTTCTCGCCCAACTACAGGTTCGCAAAGTCAAAACTATCAATTCCCTTATGGTGGATATCCTTTGAAAAACTTGACTGCATGTGGATCGGTAGATGCAAAATTAGGTGGAGCAGGATTGTTATGGCTTGATGTGCTGATTTTAGCAATCATACTTTTTGTGCTGTCAAAAGCTTATAAAACACGAAAAGGAAAATGGTATATAGGGCTATTGATTGCGTTTTTGGCTACCCAGTTGTTGGTTCCTGGTGGATGGTTTTATCGCTATGTTAGCTATATTTATCTGGTTCCTTTGTTCTTGTTGTTTGCTACTGAAAGTTCAGTTGTAAATAGAAGAATGAATATATTGAGGAAAGGTATTTATGGCTTATTACTAATCAATTGTTTGGTAGCAATGGGAGCAACTCTTGCTACTACCATCGTAGCCAACCAAATAGAAAACTATTATGTAAAATGCATCAACCACTCAGATAAATCATGCTATAGTTCAGATTTGTATGGTTTTGTACGTAAGATAGAACCTGCTAAGCGAACTCTAGGGTTAAGCAAGCCTTCAAAAACAATGGAGCAGATTCCTCTTTTGCCAACGAGAGTAAGAATCTATCTTGATTATGGTGCACTGAATCGTGATGTAAAGACTAATTTCATACAAGAATTATTATTGAAGAAAGGAGTTCTGAAATGAAAAATTTAATATTGCTCCTTCGTCCTCAACAATGGGTGAAGAATACATTTATCTTCTTGCCTTTGTTTTTTCATGGGGACTTGACAAATGTTCAGATGTTAATAAATGCAGTAATTGCATTCTTCTGTTATAGCTTTGCGGCTAGTAGCATATATTGTTTTAATGATATATATGATGTAGCCGCTGATAGAAAGCATCCTAAGAAATGTAAACGTCCTATTGCATCTGGAGCAGTTAGTATTCCACAAGCTTATGGATTAATGTCGTTGATGTTATTTCTTTCTTTAAATCTTGCGTTTTGGACTCTTGGAAATTCCAGTATGCAGGTGATAGGTGTTATTTGCTTCTATTATCTGATGAATATAGCCTATTGTGTAAAGCTTAAGCAGATAGCTTTAGTAGACGTTTTTATCATTGCAATTGGTTTTGTCCTTCGTGTTATTTTAGGTGGTGTTGTCAATGATATCATCCTCTCTCATTGGATAGTCCTGATGACTTTCTTGTTAGCATTATTCCTTGCTTTTGCCAAGAGAAGAGATGATGTTGTATTGTATCAAGAAACGGGAATGTTGCCAAGAAAGAATGTCAATCGCTATAACTTAGACTTTATGAATCAGGCATTAACTATTGTTTCTGCTGTTACATTGGTTGCTTATGTAATGTATACTGTTTCGGATGATGTTATGGAGCAGTTTAATTCTCATTATATTTACCTAACTACAGTTTTTGTCTTGGCAGGTATATTAAGATACTTGCAGATTACTATAGTAGATGTTAAAAGTGGAAGTCCGACCAAGGTATTGATGAAAGATAGATTTGTTCAGTTGTGTATTGTTGGTTGGGTTATTTCTTTTTTGATATTGATTTATCTGTAAAGTTATGGTACCCGATTGTTTGAATACAAGACCTACGTGGTTTATGCAGTCAATGAGTGTACGGTGGTGGTTCAAGGCTTGGATGGTTATATCGTAGCCGAGAAGCACGGACAATTGCTTGTTTGCTCTTTGAAGGAGGAACAGAGAATTAAAGAATTTGGAAAATAGCATTAGCGAATATTTCATTCAGATTATAGCTATGGATAAAAAAGAGTATAACATAGAATTACCCCTTATACCAAAAGATTATGCGTATGAGGATTACGTGTCTTCGGTTCTAAATGCAGGTGGATATTATTTAGAACGTGGAATACATAAACGTGAGAAAAGTGATATTCTCGAACTTGATATAGTTACGAATAAGTTTACAGATACTGGTGTAGAGAAGACTATTTCTGAGATAAAATCTGGAGGATGGGGATTCCCTGAAATATTTAAAGTCAGAGGCTGGCTTGACTATTTAGGTTTTAAGAAAGCCTCTTTTGTTGTCCAAAAGCCTGATCCAAATCAAGATTTATATAACAAGGTATCATCTCAGCTGGAGATTTCAATGATTGTAACAGAAGAAAATAATGGAAAGTTGAGCTACAATCAAATAAAAGATGTTTATGCTATAAATCGTACAGCGCACGAAGAAGCTTTCGTTGAAAATTTTCGCTTTAGTTATGCCTTGGAGCGTAAGTTAATAGAAAATATCTATGCTACAGCGAAATCTAACAAAAAACTTGACGGATTCCAAGTGCTGAAAAAATACCTATTTGAATTATGTGACAACATCTTTTTTGAACCACTTCCAAGCGGGCGTGTGTCCAAAACATTCAACCTGTTTTTGGAACATAGGCATATTACTGCACGTCTTGATCATGAGAGTGAAGATACTCCTTATTCTTCTATGTTAGATGAAAATATGACAATATCTATTGCATCTTTTCAAAAGCTTTTCTATGATCACAAAGATAAGCATAAGTTATATGGTGCTCTATATGTGGAGATGCTAAATAGGCTTCATGTTTTGAAACATTGCGTGGAAGATTTGTTACAACCTGAGCCTGAACGTAGTGTTGTACGTTTCTTGACAAATTTGAACCATTCTGTTCTTCCATCCAATATAAAGGATGCGATGGATAAATTTAGAGAACAAACCTATTTTTATCTTTACCCATATTTTTGGCAAGTCTTCATATTTTTGTTTGGTGGATTCTTATTGGAAGATAAAAAAGAGGACGAGTATAATTTGCTTGCTGAAATATCCGGGATTCCTATCGGCGAAATAGACAATGCCTTGTCTGCATTTGATGTGCTTTTTCCTATAGAAGGAGGATGGATGAGAAAAATAGATTGTACATCTATCAAACTGTTGAAATTCATGCCTTCTCCTTTTTGTGGTATTGGTGTAAATCTTAGAAAGGAAGTATATTGTAAGAACAAAACATTGGGAGAGTTAAAGTCAATATTTACAATAGGGTATACTTATAATGATATGATTAGGTATAATAACTTGACCTATGAGTATCTTAAAAGTTCTGATGGTGTTATATTAGTAGAAAAGTAAGTAAAGAGTGGATGTCTGTTGAAGTTTGAAGAATAATTACGTATGAATAATAAATATTCTAAGTTAGAAATTTTAGCTTATATAATCACTGCTCTAGGGCTTTTAGTGATGTCTGTGTTTGTAATATGTCTTTCGTCAAGTTATAAGATTGGTGGAAATCTTTCAAACGATGAAATGGCAATAACAGGGCAAGTAGGCGATTTTATGGGTGGTGTCATAGGCTCTTTGTGGGCTCTTGCTGGTGTGTTCTTGTATTTTTCTGCAATTAAAATGCAAAATAAAGAACTTGAAAACCAATCTAAGTTCAGAAGGGAAGATCGTATACTGGATTCCATAAAGGAATTTGAAAACACGTTCTTTGCTTTATTAGCATCACAACAAAGGATAAAAGATGAGCTAAGTGCTGACTTTTTTGATGCCAAATTTGATGATAATCACAAATTGTGTGAATATAAAATTCATGCTTCGGGCAATAACTTTTTCTATGAGGCATATTTAGTCTTAAAAAAAATATATTCCTTCTGTGAAAGGGATTCTTTCAAAATTAATCTTAAACCTAATAATGAGTTGCCGTATGCTACTCAAAAGGAAGATCGAAAACGAATTTTGAAAAACTACTCTGAAGATCTTGCAGTCGCTAATATAGGATTTAGTGAAATCCATTTTGAAAGAGTAAAATTAAAGGTTGATGAGTTGGACAAATGTAAGGCAATTTATATCTTATACTTTATTCATTACTCCTCTACTATAGGTCATTATTGTAGACACTTGTATAATATCCTAAAATATATGGATCAAGTAAAAATAGATATTCTTGTAATGGTTCGTAATAATTTTGAAGGTAATGAACGAATTGTGAAAATGGCGGATGTGAATAAACGCTTTAAACGTTATGCTGCTTTTTTACAATCGGGGCTTTCTATGTCTGAGATGGGTATATTGTTTTATAACTCATTGATATATCCTAAAGCAAAAAAGTTATATTTGAGATATAATTTATTGGAAAATCTTCAAGATGTTTATCTTATAAAATCTGAACATAAAGATTTTATAAAAGATTTTAAGTGTAAATCCTCTGATGAAATGATTGAGTTTCTTTTGGCATAATAATATATTTTTTGTGAATAGTAATAGATCAATTATGGAAACAGTAAAAGTATTAAATATAGATATTCAGAACATTACCCGTCAGGAACTCTTGGAGAACCTGAAGGAGGGTGTTCTTGTGACTCCTAACCTTGACCATCTGATTAAGCTTCAGAAGGACAAGGAGTTTTATGACGTGTATCAGAAGTCTGAATGGGTGGTGTGTGACAGCAAAATCCTCTACCTGTTCGGTAAGTTGTTGAAGACTCCAATCAAGGAAGCGATTCCGGGTTCCAGCTTCTTCACCTCTTATTATATGTATCATAAGGATGATGCAGACTGCAAGATATTCCTGCTTGGTGCCAAGGAGGGTATTGCAGCCAAGGCTATGGAACGTATCAATGAGAAGGTGGGGCGCCAGATGGTGGTTGGTGCTCATTCTCCTTCCTTTGGCTTCGAGAAGCATGAGGATGAATGCGAGGAGTTGGTTCGCATCGTGAACGAGAGTGGTGCAAATGTGCTGCTCGTTGGTGTGGGTGCTCCAAAGCAAGAGAAGTGGATTATGAAGTATCGTGATAAGATGCCTGGAGTAAAGGTATTCATGGCTCTGGGTGCTACCATTGACTTCGAAGCAGAAACATTGAAACGTGCGCCTAAGATTTGGCAGAAAATCGGTATGGAGTGGCTGTATCGTTGCATGAAGGAGCCAAAGCGCCTCTTCAAGCGTTATTTCGTGGATGATATGCAGTTCTTCTATTACTTCGGTAAGCAGCTCTTGGGAATATACAAGGATCCTTTCCGAAAGAAGTAGGATTACTTTCTTCGGAAGAACTTACATAGTAAGGCTATCGGAAGAAGGATGATAGCTGCTATGTAGGATAATATGATGCGTATGGCTTGCTTCATGCGTGCAAAAGTACAACTTTATGTTGAAACAACAAAAGATTTTCTTTGATTTCCTGCGATTCTGCATTGGTTCTGCCAAGGAGATACCTGGTTCGTTGAAGGAGGTGGATTGGAAGGAACTGTATGCTATTGCCAAGAAGCAGGCTTTGCTTGGTGTGCTGTTTCATGGTATCCAGCGGTTGCCAAAGGAATTGGCACCGGAGCAGAAGCTGCTGATGCAATGGATGGTGATGGCGGAACAGATACGAAAACAGAATATCAGACTGTTTCTGGATTCCGTAAAAGTTTGCAAGAACTTCGAGAACGAGGGCTTTGCTAACTGCATCTTGAAGGGGCAGGGGAATGCGTTGCTTTATCCTGACCCTTATATGCGTACACCCGGGGACATAGACATCTATCTCGCTGGTGGCAGGAAACGAGTGATGCAATATATAAATAAGGTGTGTCCGAATCAGGTGATGCGTTATCACCATGTAGACTTCCCTGTGATGAAAACGGCAATAGAGGTGCATTTTACTCCTTCATATATGTTTTTCCCTATTCATAATAGCAGGATGCAGAAATGGTTTAAGGAGGTGATGGATTTGCAATGCTCGAATGTCGTTACATTACCAGATGGATATGGGGAAATTACTGTGCCAACGATGAACTTCAATGTTATATATATCCTCTCTCATCTCTATCGTCATGTGTTCACTGAGGGTATTGGCTTACGTCAATTAATAGACTACTACTTTGTTTTAGTGAAGAGTGAAGAAGGAAGAGTGAAGAATCTGACGGCATTGCAGCGTGATCTGAAATATCTTGGTTTATGGAAGTTTGCTGGAGCTGTGATGTATGTGCTGCATGAAGTTTTGGGGTTACCTGAGGAGAAAATGATTGCACCTATTGATGTGAATGAAGGTCGTTTTTTGTTGGCAGAAATCATGCAAGGAGGCAATTTTGGTCAATATGACACTAGACTTGGAAGCAAGGAGAATGAAGGCAAACTTCATCGCTATCTCAGAATGAGTTTGCGCAACTTGCGCTTCGCAAAGCATTATCCTACCGAGGCATTGAGCGAACCATTGTTCAGAACTTGGTTTGCTTTATGGAAGAAGATACATGGAATGAAATAACAGATTTTAATTAAGCTACTTTTCGGTGATGGAGCCTAGTAGCCCGTTTTTATACAAATCGATTAAAATTGATATAATGAGCGTAATAAAGACTGATATTGAAGGCGTGCTCATTATTGAGCCTCGCCTTTTTAGAGATGCTCGTGGCTATTTCTTTGAAAGCTTTAGCGAGTGAGAGTTTAAAGAGAAAATAGAGCCATTGGTAGGCTACAAGGTGGAGTTCTGCTAGAACAATGAGAGCATGAGCTCTTATGGTGTGATGCGTGGTTTGCATTTCTTTCGGAAAAGGATACGAAACATGAAGTATTGAAGGAATTTGATAGTCCTTTCGAATACTAAAAGAAAGAGGCTTTCCTAAAAAAATGAGGTAATATTTTTCGAATCCCTCCGTCTCCCTTTAGCCAAAGGGAGCTCCACCTCTAACCAAACCATCTCAATAGTCTTTACGCCCCCTTCGGTTCCCCTTGTAGGGGACAGAAACCTCAGAAGGAAGTATGTAACCGCCCTCCGGTGCTCAGAACCGCTACGCTCTAAGGTTGGTGGGGCATCAAAGCCCTCGCCATATTATGCGGGATGGGACCGCATGGGGATTGCAGTTTATAGTTTACAGTTAATAGTTAATAGTTTACGATTGATTTCGTGGTTATTTGCTGATAACTTGCAGATTTCTTGTGATTTTCTTGGTGGCTTCGGGAAAAAAGCGTAATCTTGGCGGCAAGTTATATAAACTAAATAATAATGTGATTTTCAGAAATGGTTTGATGATAATGACAAGAATGGACTGGAATATAGACCTTTAACGTTAAAATAATGCAAGAAGTTTGGCGGTGTGAGGGGAAAAAAGTATTTTTGCAAACTAATTCAGTAAAACGTTTAAAAGGAGAAGATTATGAAACAGATATTAGTTACGGTAGATACTAACCAGCCTCTGCAAAACATTCGTAAGGCTATTAATATGCTTCGTGGTGTTGTGTCAACTACAGTTGTAAAAGAGCCTGTCTTGACAAAGACACAGAAGCAGCAAGCTTTTGTGAAGGAAAGTTTGACAAGAGCATTGCAGGAAGTGAAACTTGCTAAGTTGGAAGGAAGAAAGCTACCAGATGCAAGGGATTTATTAAAAGATTTAGAAATGGAAGATTGACATGAAAATACATGTTGAATATGGCTCTGAGTTTAAAAGACAGTTTAAACGTTTGGCTAAAAAATATCATTCATTGAAATCTGACTATGATGCTTGGTTAGATGAAATTTACAAGAATCCTCTTGTTGGAGATGACCTTGGTGGTGGCGTTCGTAAGATAAGAATGACCATTGCTGACAAGGGTAAAGGCAAAAGTGGTGGTGCAAGAATCCTAACTCTTAATGTAAAAGTTAGTGAGGATGGTATGAATGTAACTCTTCTTACAATCTATGACAAGGGAGAAATCTCTAATGTCAAGGATGAATTTATAAAAAATTCTTGATAAAAAACTTATAAGCAATAATTCCCAATCTGTAAGTTGATTGGCTTACGGATTGGGAACGAAGATAAACGTTTAAATGTGGAAGTTTACGGGGGTGTAATTTAAACTGTGTCAAGGCTTGTTCTTAACTTTCATTCCCACTC
>ERZ791573.699-NODE-699-length-17081-cov-9.256784_pt1 | contig 17081 bp, 10 predicted proteins | sample MGYA00509971_ERZ791573 | MGnify/ENA primary metagenome ERZ791573 (study PRJEB30046, sample SAMN00791921) | human gut metagenome | study: EMG produced TPA metagenomics assembly of the A metagenome-wide association study of gut microbiota in type 2...
AAAGAATTGAAAGAAATGGCAGCGTCCTATGGCTATGATATTTCCAAACCAGCTAAGGATGTTCGTGAAGCTATGCAATGGATTTACTTCGGCTATCTTGGTGCTATTAAAGAGCAAAACGGTGCTGCTATGTCCATTGGTCGTAACTCCACATTCCTCGATATCTATGCGGAACGAGACCTTCGCAACGGCACATACACAGAGGAACAAATCCAAGAATTCGTAGACCATTTCATTATGAAATTGCGCATGGTTCGCTTCGCACGTATCCACGAATACAACAATTTGTTCACAGGTGACCCTGTTTGGACCACTGAATCCATCGGTGGTATGGGTACTGACGGCCGTACATTGGTTTCTAAGATGTCCTTCCGTTACCTACATACATTGACTAACCTTGGCCCTGCTCCAGAGCCAAACCTCACTGTATTATGGTCCCCTCGCATGCCTATCGGTTTCCGCCGTTTCTGTGCGAAATTATCCATTGAAACATCTTCCATTCAATACGAGAATGACGAATTGATGCGCCCTAACTCTGGTGATGACTACGCAATCGCATGTTGCGTATCCCCAATGCGTATTGGTAAAGAAATGCAATTCTTCGGTGCTCGTTCCAACTTGGCTAAATGCTTGCTTTACGCAATCAATGGCGGCGTTGACGAAAAATTGAAAAAACAAATTGGTCCTAAATACCGCCCTATTACTTCTGAATACTTAGAATTTGACGAAGTATGGGAAAAATTCGACGACATGATGGAATGGTTGGCAGGCGTATATGTAAATGCATTGAACATCATTCACTACATGCACGATAAATATGCTTATGAAAAAAAGTGCTTTTAAAAATATTTTATTTTTCTATACAGCTCTGACAACCACTTTTAATTTTCTTTTATTTTCAATCTTAATACGCTGATTATAAAGACTTTATAAAATCATTGAAATCTTTGGCCTTTCCCTCCTTTTGTGTCAACTTAAAAAACAATTTGGCTCGTTTTAAAGAAACAGCAGGCTCACTTCTGTTCATCAAAATAGAGATAACTGAGTTCTGGAATTCCAGTTTTACAAGAATACAAATTTTATAATCACTGCTCTTTAAGTTACAGCGACTGTATAATTTCTCTTTAAATCCAGGGTAAGCTTTATTAATGTTCAAATCAATAAATTTCCAATCTTCGGCTGTCAAATTCTTTTTCTCTTCAATTCTTTTCTGTATTGCCTCAACAATCACGCAATTATAAGAAATCACCTTGTCATTGTTGCTGTCAACCCCAGAGGTTTCACACGCCTCTTTTGATGTCACAGAATTCTCACCACGACAGCATACTACATTATCAGCGTCTTGCGCCTCTTTACTCTTTTGGTCATCCAGTATCCTCTTTAGATTTTCGCTAATAAGTTTAAACTGCAAGTATTTCTTTTTATTCTTTTCACTTCTATATATGAAGAACGCCATGCCCAACAAAAAGAATGAAACACAAATGGAATATAGGAGTGTCCTCTCTTTCATCTTTATTTCCAATTGCATCTTCTCTTTTTCTTTCTGATTAAAATTGTAAACGGCATTCATTTTCGCTACCGTCTCGACGGCGTTGATTTCGTTTATTGAATCCGAAAATGTCTTGTATTCATTATTATAGAATAAAGCTTCAGCATTATTCCTGTTGCCAAGATAAAATTGACACAGATATTTAGCCGCCTTCTGCTTGCCATAAATATCACTTTCTTCAATCAACAAGCTACTATAATGACACACCGAATCCATTCTGTTCTCTTTGTGGTATATGTCTGCCGCCAAGCCATAAACTGAAGCCTTGATGGAAGCAGGCAAATGACTCAGAGTCTCATACAAGTAGCGTTTGGCATTCTTTTCATCATCCATATCGTCATAACAGACCGCTAACGAATGGGATATCGAACTCTGCAGGAGATTGGCATTGAATCTCTTACAATCACGATAAACTTGTTTCAATATGGCAAGAGATTTCGGATAATCTTTCTTGAAACTGTATAGAGATGCTATATCTCTCATTCCAAACAGCATTCCTATCGAATCTTTCTGGATTGAATCGCAGGAATATGATTCCTTGTACATTACCAAAGCCTTGTCGTACATACCTTGATACAAGAATTGTTTTCCCATCTGATTATATATACAGCTGCGGAAATACAGGGGAGTGTTCTCGTCTGTCAGGTCGAGTGCCTTTTGGAAATTCTCCAGACCCTGAGGGGCATCGTTCTTTTTTATGTAGTATTTGCCGAGGTAATAATACGACTGGCAGAGCTTGTCCTTTTCCGCCGTCCCCCTGAAGAAGTCGAGCACATGGAATATCGTGCTGTCCGCCAGGGGCTGGTAGGCATTGTTTGCCGCCTTCACCTTCAGCAGCAGATAATAATTGCGGTCGTAGGCATCTGCCGAGGGTTGGTCGTATTTTGCCGACAGCGCCTGCAGACGCGACATCGCCACTTCGGCACTGTCCTTGCAGATGGAGTCTACGGCAGAGAGTTCCTGTGGATAGCGGTGGAATCCGCCACATGAAGACACGACGGCCATAGTGGCCACCGTCAGGAGCAGAATGAGGGCTGACGACGACATTCCGCGCATTATCGTTTGGGTATGCTGTAGTATATTCAAGGTCTTTTCCTTTTTTAACCCAAATCGGTCATTAGGCCGTTTATTGTATTTTTTAATTACTGCTTGCAGTCTTTAGTCTTTTATAAGGCGCCTTTTGTCTGTTTTTAATTCGTAATAGCTCGCTATTACACATTAAAAGCCAAACAAAATCCACTCTTCTAAAATAACAAAATCCAAGCAAGCCCTAACGGCCGATTCGGGTTTAAGTTTCCACAAAAGTAAGGATTTTATTGCTACCTGCAAAGTTTTATGAAGAAAAACGCATATCAACGGGAAAGAAATATTGCCGACCAGTAGGACTTTTGGGAATCACATAAGGACAGGCTCTTCTCAACCCGTTGGCGGAATTAATTTAATCAATATGAGTGAAAGTTGCACATATCGCTGATTCTTAGAAAAACCAAGAATTTCTGAAAAGCTGTCAGACTGTCTGGTTTTTTGTTGTAATATTCTGACAGTCAAATAGTTGACTACCTTACGACTATCAGCCAATTGTCTGGATGGTTTGCTGATGAGAGAAATTCAGACGACAAGATTTGTATGCGTTGGCAGAATACTGAAAACAGGAATATGAGTATTACAACATTAACATATTGGGCATGAGTCTGACAGCAAATCTGCCCAACAGGGGCAAGCAGCGTGCCCATGTTGGGTAACGTGCTTTCCCCACTTGGGCAAGCGTCGTGCCCATTTTAGAACAAACTGACATTAGGATTAAGTGCACTAAATCAATTCCGCCAACGGGTTATATTTTGGCAATGATTCTTGGATTTCATTATGGACTTATTCGAGCAAGTGCTGGAGCACTTCATTTTCCTGGTAACTTCTCTTATGACAAGTCCTCTGACATCAGCCCCACCTAGCCTCAAACCCATCCTAACCTTCCCCAAGGGAAGGAACATATTATTCCGGATATTGGCATCAGCCCCCACCTAACCTCAAACCCATCCTAACCTTCCCCAAGGGAAGGAACATATTACTCCGGATATTGGCATCAGCCCCCACCTAACCTCCCCCGAAGGGGAGGGACTGATACCAATGGATGTCTGATTTCCGTCTATAGACACCTGAATATCAATAACTTGACACTAACAGAAGTAACATGCATCTCCCCTATGGGGGAGAACGAGAGGGGGCTGATGTCAGCAGGAAAATCATCTACCTTGGTTTTTTCCTGTTTATCGCTCTTATCTTTGGAATAAGCGGAACATCGGGATAAAAAATAAATAGATTCTGAAGATTTCATTATCAATGAAATCGTATTCTCCGCTCGGTTTAGATAAAATCCTCACGCTCGGAAATGTGAATAAATTCCCATTTCTCTCACTTAATCGGATTTTTGCATTATCTTTAGATAAGATAAGCGGCACCTCGACAATAAAAATGAAAGTCTTTTGGCCTTTCATTTTGTACTGCGCTCGGTTTGCATTATCTTTGCAGGCAGAATGCAGAGATGGTTGAAAATATTGTTTATCGTCGCGACACTCGCAATGAGTGGCATGACGCCGGCTTTAGCCTCCGGTCATCATGATGATGACGGGAAGCGGAAAGAGACCGACATGCTCGTGGAACAGACAAGCAACCAGCAGGCGGTGCTCAGCAATGCCAACGAACTCGCCCACCTCTGCTGCTCAAGGCCGGAGCGCGTGGTGCCGTCATCATCTAATTTCTACAACACGCTGCACTCCACGGCCAGGCCAAACACTTTGTTTCATATCCAAAAGAATTCTTTCTGCCACTACCGCGGACTTGGCATTCACACATCCCGGCGGATAACGGCAGCGCCCTCGTCAGCGTATTATGTGCTGACGCTGCGGCATCTGATTTGTTAGCTCCCGTCATGCCGGTTGGCATGGGTGGCTCAATGACCGTTGTCATAGCCACAAGACGGAGAAAAAGGAAAAATCCGGACCGGTCGTCAGACACACAGCAAGCAGTAATGAAACAAGGGATTACTGCCGATGACCGTATGGGAACAAACATAACAAACCAGAAATCAAAAGAAACAACAAAATGGCAAGATTCAACAATCTGGCAATGTCGAAAGACCTTGCCAAAGACAACCGTATATCAACAACAAAATCATTTTTCGGACTCTGTTCCAAGACGAAGTATGACGCCACAGGCAGCCTCATCAGCGGTTCAAAGCGCGAATACACCGCCGAAGCAGGAGGCAAGATAGAGCGTGCGCTCAAGGCCTCTGCCGACAAGCAGGCATCACTGCTGGCAGCCATCGGCAAGCTGCCCACCACCACGCTCGGCAACTATCTCCTTGAGGAGTGTCATTCTGCCGACAGCGAGTTTGCCGCCCTGCAGCTGTTCCAATACTCACACATGAGCTATCAGCCAGTGAGCAGCGTTTGCGTTTTCGAGGGCAACGATGCCAAGACCGTGGTGGGAAGTCTGTAAACGCTGTAGACGCCATCTGGTATCGTGCCGCAGAAAAGACATAGCGGACAAACAATAAACCCAAATCGGTCATTAGACCGTTCAATGTAATATCGACAAGGGGGATGACCAGTCAATGCGACCGGTCATCCCCCATTTTTTTCAGTTTCAGACGGTCATTATGCCGTCAGTGATAACAAGCCTCATCCCACCCAGAAGATATAGGCAAGACTGACACAACTGATGCTCACCCAAAGCAGCACGCCCTGAATGAGCGGTTTGATGCCAACGCTGCGCAGCGTCTCCCTGGTGAGCGACGCTCCGATGAAGAACAGCGAGAGAGTGATGAGATGCTTGGCGAGTTTCGCCACGGCACCGCTGAACTCACCACCCACCGACGCTGCAGCATCACCGATCAGCGAGGCATTGCTCAATATGTAGGTATTGAAGATTATCGCCACCACAAACCAGATGATGAAGCGAGGCACACAGCTATACCATGGTTTCGAAGCCCCATCTGTCTGAGCCAGCGAACGGCGGAAGAAGAACGGAGTGACCAGAGCGAGAACCACTATCCACAGCGCCCGCGTCAGTTTGATGGTGGTAGCCACCTCCAATGCGCTCACGCCCTGGCTCGCCACCAGGTCGGGATGCATCTGGTCGTATGCCGCACCGGCTCCCACTACAGAAGAGGTGTCGTGGATGGCAATCGCCGCCCACATTCCGAACTGCTTCATCGTCATCCCCAAGGCATCGCCGATGGATGGGAAGATGAATAGCGCTATGCCATTGAGCACGAACACCACGCCGAGCGCCACTGACATGCTCTCAGCCTTAGCCTTGATGACAGGACCGACGGCAGCTATCGCCGAACCGCCACATATCGCCGTGCCGGAACTGAGCAGATAGCTCGTCTGCGAGTCCACACCGAGCAGTTTTCTGCCGAACAGCCATCCCAGGGCGAGCGTGCCGAACACGCTGACCACTGTGAATATCATTCCCTCGCTGCCAGAGGCGAGCGCCTTGTCCACATTCATTCCGAAACCGAGTCCGATGACGGAATACTGAAGGAGCTTCTTCGACATCGTTTTGTTGAACACCGGGAACGCCTTGCCCAGCAGCAACGCGAAGGCGAAACCGATGGCAAGAGCCACCGGCGACGACACCCAATGTGCTATCCACGACAGCGAACCCATGTCGAGTCCGAACACTTCTTCGGCGAATCCCAACAACAGCGACACGCCGATAACAGCCACAACAACGATGTAGCAGATTTCATTTCTTTTCATTACGATTGATGTTTTATCGATTGTTTCAAAAAAACTTGTAAATTCATGCAAAGGTAATCATAATCAGTATATTTACAATGTTGCCTGCATTTTTTGTTTCTTTTTTTATCTATAACCTTGACTCAGAAACCGATATTTTTCATAAATTTGCAGGATTGTATCGCAACGACAAGCAAAAAGAAGAACAAGGAAGGAGCATACTGTAAATGAAGAACAAATATATGATCATCGCCATACTCGCTGCCGTATGCTGCGCAGCGGCAATAGTCTATGCCCTGCGCTGGCGAATGGAAGAGGAGCTTCCACAGAAGCCCACCGCCGTGCGCCGCATAGCGACAAGGAAAAGGCAGGCACCGGAAAGGAAACCGGAAGAGAAGAAACCAGAGGAAAAGAAGGAGCCCACCACCCCACCGTTCATCAACGGCACCGTGACCGATACGGAAGGCACCCCGATGGCCGGCGTAGTGGTGAGCAACGGCATCGACTGCACCGCCACCGACTCGCTGGGACGCTACAAACTGCCCAACGACTCCACGGCACGCTTCGTATTCTTCACCGTGCCGGCAGACTGCGAGGTGCCCGTACACTCTGCAAAAGACCACACCGCACATTTCTACAAGCCCATCATCAAAGGTGTGACACGATACAGCTTCACGCTGAAGAAGCTGGAGGGAGGAGTGGAGAAATACTACAAGATGATAGTGCTGGGCGACCCACAGGTGACTAACGACTTCAACCCCTATTACAACGGTCCCGACGACAAGCCGCTGGAAATCGGCGATGTGGAGAGGTTTGCCACTGAAACGATGGCAGACATAAGACGCACGATACGTTCGCTGCCACAAGAAACACCGATCTATGGGCTCAGCATGGGCGACGACGTGCAATACTACGGCGGTTTCAACCCTATGCTCGAAAAGCAGATAAGAGAAGTGCTCGGTTCGTCGAAGATGAGGATATTCTCCGTCATCGGCAACCACGACCAGGACAACAACCCGGAATATCTGAACAAATGGGAAGAGGCATGGGGACCGACAGACTATTCATTCGACCGCGGCAACGAACACTATGTGTGTTTCAACAACGTGAGGTTCCACGGCAAATATGCCTCATACTATTCGCCCGGCGAACTCTCCGACAGTCAGATGAAATGGCTGCGACAAGACCTGGCGCTGACGCCCAAGAGCAAGAAGGTGGTGCTCTGCTACCACATCCCCTTCACCTTCGGCACCAGTCCCTTCGGCAAAGCCCGTCCTCTCAGCGCCGCTCATGAGAAGGGCCACTACTCATCATCGCGCCTGCCGGCATTGCTCTCGCTGCTCAGCGAATTCAGCGGAGGCTACGAGCTGTTCTGCGGACACACGCATTTCGCCATCAACCACGAGACGGAGATTGACGACCACCACGTGATAGAACACTGCCATGCCGCCGCCTGCGGAAACATTTGGCAGTCGAACATCAACATCTGCGGCACTCCGAACGGATATTACGTTTACACCTTCAGAGGCGGCCGCATGGTGAGCTGCTACTACAAAGGCACCTTCTGGGACGCCCACAAGCAAATGACACTGTTTCATGCCGACACCGACTTCAACGGCGAGTCTTATGCCGCCGACTGGGACCTTCCTCGCGACCGCAGGATAATAGTAGCCAACGTATTCAATGCCGACTCCCGCTGGCGCATCACTGCCGAAGAGAACGGAGTGGAATATCCCATGCAGCGCATCAACTCAAAGGGACAGGACGCCTTCGCCACCGGCTACCACCACAAATATGCCGTGGCAACGAGCTTCCGCTTCATCAGCAAGCAGAACAGCTATCTCATCATGAACCACCTATATTATTATGAGCCGAAGAGCGCCGAATCCAAGATAAGGATAATAGCCCGCGACCCCTACGGCCACACATTCACGGAAGATGCCGAAAACATCGTCACTGAACCTTTCTTCAACTATGCACATTATTATAAGTAGACGAGTTGACAAGTTGACGAGTAGACAAGAGGCATAGAGACAAAAAGACGAGTAGACAAGAGGCAAGTTAACAAGAGGACAAGAGACAAAAAGACGAGTAGACAAAGAACATTAGTATTGAAAACTTGCTATCACAAGCAATACTAATCTCCTTGTCTACTCGTCTACTTGTTTACTTGTCTACTCGCCAAGAATCACTTCCACATCACCTTGCGGCAAGTGCCATCAGAATATCTCACGATATACATTCCGCCATGACGAGGAGCGTCAGTCAGCTGTCCGCTGACAGTATATACCGATACCACCTTGGCATTCTGCTGCACATCAGAGCCGGCGGTCACTATGCCGTCCATCTTGCCCTTGTATTCCACACATGGAGCGATAGCCATCGACGTAGGGTCGTCGGTATTCTCAAACCACTTGAAGGAGCCGAGTCCGTTGCCATTTTCGTCCTGATCCTCCACGAGCTGCCATGCCGTGTTCTTGTTGCCTTCACCACGGCGCAGACAGAAGATGGAGATGTCGTCGCTGGTATACGGCGATTCTTCGAGAGAAGAGTTAGGGAATGGTCCCACCACTACAAAGAACTCCTCGCCGGCCTTCAGGTCCACCGTAGTGTCGAGATTGAACTTGGTGGCAAGATAGTCGTCGTCGCTATATTGCAAGTCTGCCGTCTTTACCGTAGATGTGGCGAGCACCTCTCCCGGTTCACCGTTGTCTGCCACGGCATTCACCGTGAGCACGATAGGACAATCGGCATCGAGAGCCGTTACCGAAGCGAAGTATACCGCAACCTCTGAGATGGTGGCATCCGCCAGAGGCGCCTTGTATTTCTCTGCAAACTTGTTGATGCCGAGCCAGTTGCTACCGGCATAGTTGCCATACCAGCCCAGGGTGATCTTCTCAAGACCCTTGTTCTCCTCGCTGCTGATATTCCACACATACTGTGCGCCACCTGCCTGCACCGCATATTGCAATACGTCGTTGCTCTGTCCGGCGGCATTCTTCGCAGTCAGGCCCACGCTGACGGTGCCCTTCTTGATGAACGTCACCGTAGGATTCTGCTCCGTGCTCGTCTCCTTGTCGGCAAACTGGAACACCCAGTTCCATTCCGTAGGATTTCCAGTTGACAGGTCGCGGAACGTCACCGGAACGTCTGTAGGCACGAACACGCCAACCCACGGACTCTCATATCCCTCTTCCGGCAATCCGATGAGAGCCGTTGGAGCTTTCTGTGAAACCACCACCAGACCCTTGCGCTCCATCTTGTCGCTTTCGTCACCACGCTTCACGGTGAGAGTGACATCATAGGTTCCTGCCACGTTGTATCTCACCACAGGATTCTCCTCTGCAGAGGTCTCCGTGTCAGCACCAGGGAATTCCCATTGCAGCGTCTCCGGACTGCCCTTGGCAAGACTCTTGAACGTTATGCTCTCACCTTCGAAGATATGAATCTCATCTGCTGCGGCAGGGTCTGACTTGACAAGGCGGAAACCATCAAGGGCAAGATCCTCGCCTCCAAACGGATAGTCGAACACGAACTTCACTTTCTTGCCTGTGTATGCAGCAAGGTCGAACGAGAATTTATTCCAGCCAGGTCCTGTATAAGAATTATCCTGCGCCCAGTCGAAAGCATTCATCAGAGTGGCGCTCTCATTGGTTTCTGTATCAATGATGTTGAATGTCCACTTGCCGAAAACGAGGTATGGCGCCTGGAAGTATGCGTAGAATTCAACGTTGCTCCCCTCCTCTATTGTCAGCTCCGGACTCGTGAGCTTTGCATTGCCCGTTTCCTGAGCATTATAGGATATTGCGATGGAATATGCGTCGTCTGCCTTTATAGAACTGAACTTCTTGTTTACAAGATTCCATCCGTTGTCTGCTGTCCAATCATTCATCTCCTCTGCAGAGTCAAACCCCTGGTCGTAGTATGCCGTCGCCGCCCTGTCGGTGGTGAAATCGGCCTCCAGCGGTTCGTTGATGACGAACTGTGCCGTAACGACCTCACTGTTCTGGTTGTATCCACGTGTCATGACATACAGAGTGCAGCTCTTGTCTATAGTAAACGAGGTGGTCTTGCCTTCCACTACAGTGCTCTTCGTATAGTCATCCTGGAATTCCTCGGCATCCTTTGCCTCGGTGGAATACCATATCGTCACGGCATTCTCGTCATCGGTAGTCACCGTGACCTCCTGCGGAGCGTCGAACGTGCCGCCCAGCGGAGTCACCACCGGAGTCTTCAGCGGCTGCTTGGCCTCAACGGTGACAAACATCTTTACCGCTCCCGGCTTGAACTCGTCATTGCCGGCAAAGGTGGCAGTGATGATAACGGTCTGAGTGAACTCCACATACGAAGTGGCAAGAAATCCCTTGTCGTCAACCGAACATACGTCCCATTGAGACGAACTGTATTCTATCGGTGACAGCTTGTTCGGATTGAGCAGGTCGGCATATCCGTCATCGCCTGATGTGAGCGTGATGTTCTGCTGATAGAAGCTCAGCTGCGGATCTTTGCGTATCACATACCTTGCCTCAACCACATCACTGTATTCCTCTCCTTCCTGCGCCACGGCCTTTACGACGGTGGTCTCCGCGATATCCAGAGGAACGGTGTAGGTCATACGGGAGCCGTCGGCCAGTTTAGGATTGCTGCCGTCGGTGGTATAATATATGATACGGTCAGCCGCCGTTGTCGCCTCTGTGGTTATCGCCACGCTCTGCGCCTCGTCGTAGGTTCCGGCGGCTGGTGTGAATACCGGCGGCATGACGGCAGACTGCTCCTTCTCGTAGTCCACTTCTATCTTGCGCAGATAGACAGGTCCCTTGTTCTCGCTCGTCTGGTTTATCGTGATTTCTATCTCTCCTTCCCGGGCATCGGCTATGGTGAATGCAAACTCCGTCTCTGCGGCAGAGAGACTTGCCGAAGCCGACTTGCCGCACTGATAACTGCTGCCGTTCACATTCACTGAGACATCTCCGGCATATTCAGCTTTCTGCAGATAGGCTTTGACGCGCACTGCCGTCACCTTGCCGACTATGCCGCCGGTCCAGAGTCTGACGCTTGATGGCGGTTCGGAAGCAGAACCGACATACTGTCCTTTGTTTGCCGTATAAGCATAAGTTGTGGTACCCACTGCAGAGATGTTCCACTGCAGTCCGTTCAGCTCTGCGGTATAGAAATCCTTTTCCACACGGTTTGTGCCGAAGTTATAGAATCCCTGTCCGCCATTAGCTTTTGAAGTATTCCACTCAAACGACCATGTGTCGGCATTCACCACCTGGGGCAGCAATGCGAGCAGAAATGCAAATAAGAATAGATAGTTCCTCTTCATAAGCATAAATGTTGAGAGTAAGACAAAAATGTTTCTTTCTGTAAGCGAAACAACGCTACAAATATACAATAATTAATCATACAAGCAAAAATAATTACGATTAATCAGTATATTTCTTGATAAATCCATAAAACCGAAATCGGCCAAGCAAAGATTACAGCTCTTTGCTTGACCGATATCCTATTGTTCTTCCTTTAAACCCAAATCGACCATTAGGCCGTTTCAATGTAATATTTTACAACTGCTTGCAGTCTTTTGTCATTTATAAGGCGTCTTTTGCCTGTTTTTAATTCACAATAGCCCGCTATTACTCATTAAAAGCCAGACAAAATCCACTCTTTTAAAAATCAAAATCCAAGCAAGCCCTAATGACCGTTTTGGGTTTATAGTGTCGCATCTGGAATCAACATGTGCTGCGAAGTATCATAGTATCATTCTTGGCCGCCGCCAAGCCTCTAAAGCTCTATAGACTAAAGACTTAACTAGATGATACTTTTCTGGATATTTTACAGAAAAGTATCATTGATGTATCATAGAAGTATCATGCCTTTCGGCATCCCATATTTCCCCCCACGCCAGGGGGAAGACATCCCCACATTAGGGGGTTCTGTTCCCCACGGCGTGGGGGAAATCCGAGGTCAATATTTTACGAATTACAAGTCTATGTTTTACGAATAGCAAGTCTATGTTTTATTCATGAAATGCCGGTTGTCCTTGTCATTGTTTATGGTTTTGTTTTGGCAAACATACCCAATAACAAAAATACAGGCAAAATACGTTCGTAAAGGAGATGCCAAAAGCGGACAAATGTAAATAAAACATTAAACTGTCCAGACAATTACCAGATGGTTTTTTCGCCATAAATAACACACAAGTATCTGATTGACAAGCACTTTCACACACACGACCAGATGACTGACGGTTTTCTTGAAAATTTCGTTGATTTATGAAAAAACCGTTGCAGCAACACGAATCCATCTATCGGGATGCATTTACCCCCAAACGGTCTAATGACCGGATTGGGTTAAACCTACCAATACCCATCACTCCACATCTCCCGGTCTCACTCCGTATTCCTCCTTGAATCTCTTGGCGAAATACGACGAAGTGGTGAAACCTACTTCGTAGGCTACTTCGGAGATGTTCTTGTCGGTGGTTTCGAGCAGGCGCTTTGCCTTTGCCAGACGGGCTTTGCGAAGGAGGTCTACCACAGAATATCCGGTGAGCGCCTTCACCTTGCGATAGAGCTGCACACGGCTGAGCCCCATCTCGCTGCCAAGGTCTTCTACGGAATAGTCGGCATCGGGGATGTGGCGCTTTATGACATCGCGCAACTGGGAGACGAAGGTCTGGTCTTTCTCGCCGAGAGCGTCCTGCTCCTGCTGTTCCTGCTGCGAACCGGAGAAGATGAGCTTCAGCTGCGAACGGCTCTTCAGCAGGTTGGCGACACGTGCCATAAGGGTGTCGACAGAGAAAGGTTTGGTGATGTAGGAGTCGGCTCCCGTGTTGTAGCCCTCTATCCGCTGATCCTCCAAGGTTCTTGCCGTGAGAAGTATCACGGGGATGTGGCTCGTGGCGATGTCGGTCTTCATGCAGCGACAGAATTCGAGTCCGTCCATCACCGGCATCATGACATCGCATACCACCAGCTGCGGCACGTTCTTCTTTGCCACCGAGAGGCCCTCTTCGCCATTCTGCGCCTCCATCACATTGTATGAAGACGAGAGAACGGAACGTATATACGACCTCATGCCGGCATTGTCGTCGATGACGAGTACGAGAGGGCGGTCGCTGTCGTAGTCTTCGCTGCCTGTCACCAGCGAGAGATTTCGCTCCGCCACGACATCCTTCACCGAATAATCGTCGATGAGCTGCGTGTCGGACTGTATCTCTGTCTGCTTGTCAAGCGTGGCGTCATATCCCGGCTGGGAGTCGGGGATGACGAAGGAGAAGGTGGATCCCCTGCCCTGCCGGCTCTCCACCTGCACCGTTCCATGGTGTAAGTCTACATAAGCCTTCACGATGGCGAGTCCGATACCCGTGCCACCCACGGAGTCGGCAGTCTGATAGAAGCGTTCGAAGATATGGCGTTGGTCTTCCTCCGACATTCCCTTTCCGGTGTCTGCAACGCTGACCGTGCATTTGCCGCCGGCATGAGCCAGCGTCACGGTGATGGTGCCCTTTGCCGGAGTGTATTTCAGGGCGTTGGTCATGAGGTTGAAGAACACATGAGCTATCTTCTCACGGTCGGCAATCACGATGCTGCGGTCCTCGCTTGTCTCCATACCTACGCTGATGCCCTTTCTCTCTGCCACGGCACAGAAATCCTCTGTCCATGCCTTCAGGTCGGCGGCGATGTCAATGCGGTTGAGAGAGAGTTTCGCCTTCTCGTTCTGTATCTTGCGGAACTCCAGTATCTCACTCACCATCTGGGAGAGGATTCCAACGTTGCGACGTATCATCTCAACGAGTTTCCGCATTTCGCCACTGATGGTGGGACTATCCGCCAAGCGTTCGGCAGGTCCGGAGATGAGGGTGAGCGGAGTGCGCAGCTCATGGGAGATGTTGGTGAAGAAGCGCAACTGCGTCTGAGTCATCCTCTCCATGTCGTCGGTCATCTTCTTCTGCTTCTGAATGCTCTCCTGCAGCTGGGCATTGTATCGCTTCTTTGCCAGATATGCCTTCAGGGCAAGCACACAGACGATGATGAGCATCGCCACGAGGAAGAGCAGCATGAAGAGATAGCTGCGCTGGGTGTCGAAGGCATTGGTGGTGTTTTCCACCCTGCGGCTCAGCGATATCAGATTGTCGCTCTGGCGCTTCATTTCTTCGTCTTGCATGAGCAGCACGTTAGCGTTGTCGGTGGTGACGAGCGCCGAGGAGAGGAGGTTTTCTCTCTTGAACTTCCTCTTCTCTAATATGTCCAACGCCAGCTGCAACACTTTGTCGCCCCGTGTGGGATAGATATACGAAGCCAGCAGTTCGCCGTCTCTCACCATCTGCAGTCCGCCGCCTTCGAGCGCCACGGCGTCGATGCCGAGAAACTTTATCTTGTCGAGATCCAGATGATGCTTTCTGGCTGCCTCTATCGCTCCTTTTGCCATGCGGTCGTTATGGGCGAAGACGTAGTCGAACTCGGCGTGAGGACCCGACAGAAGGGAGTCCATCAGATGGTAGGCTCTCTCTTGGGTCCAGTCTGCCATCAGATGGCCCACGATATTCATGTTGGGATGAAGGGCTGCCTCATGGTCGAAACCTTTCTGGCGGGATTGTGCCGGCGACGACGACTGCAGACCGCAGATCTCGAGAATGCGTCCGCTTCCGTCGATACGAGAGGAGAGGAACTTTGCGATGTTGCGTCCCATCTCCTCGTTTTCGGCACCGATATATGCGGTGTATTTGGAGGATGACGTGCGGCGGTCGAACACTATCACCGGTATTCCCTTGTCGTAGGCTCTGTCCATTGCCTTCGCCACATCTCCCTGTATCGGCGCTACTATCAAGAGGTCTATGCCCTGTTCCACCAACTTGTCTATCTGCTTTATCTGTGTATCCACATCATCGTCGGCAGAGACGATGCGCAGTTCCACGTTGTCGTGGGGGAAGGTGGCGATGCGAAGTTCGTCGTTCATTTTTTTGCGCCATATATCTTCGCTGCACTGCGACACGCCGATGACGTATTTGGGAGTACGCTTTCCGCATGATATGAATGCAATGACGAGCAGTGCCGCCAGCATCCAGCGTATTGGATTCAGAGTTTTCATAGGCAGTAGTATTATACGGTTTTGCATCAGCTGATGCTTTTTTATTGGATATTATCTTATGGGTGTCTGCAACGGCTATTTCTTCCGGGTATCCGGAAGCAGTCCGGCCACGATGCCGAGCAGCGGGAGGAAGGCGCTGACACGGAAGATATAGTCAACGCTGGTCTTGTCGGCGAGCCATCCGAAGAAGGCGGCCCCCAGACCGCCAAGGCCGAACATCAGTCCGAAGAAGATACCGGCGATGAGTCCGAGCTTGTCGGGCATGAGGTCGGTGGCATACACCACGATGGAGGAGAACGCCGAAGCTATGACAAGTCCTGACATGAACGCCATGACCACCGTGAGCCACAGGCTATCTACAAACGGCAGCGCCAAGGCGAAGGGGGCTGCACCGAGGATGGAGAACCATATCACGTACTTCCTGCCGAAACGGTCGCCGAATATGCCGCCAGCCACCGTGCCGATGGCGAATGCAGCGAGGAAGGCGAAGAGGCAGAGCTGTGAGGTCTGCACACTGACATGGAATTTGTCGATGAGGAAGAATGTGAAATAGTTGGTGATGCATGCCGTATAGAAGTATTTTGAGAATACCAGCACCACGAGGATAATGAGCGCCATGTGTTTGCTACGCTCCGAGATGCTCGTGTTGGGAGCTGGGGCGGCGATGGAATGGTCCTCTCGGTAGGCTATCAACGCCTTATACCATCTGCCCACCTTCAGCATTATCAGCGAAGCGAATATTGCAGCGATGGCAAACCAGGAGATTGCCCACTGTCCGAAAGGGAGCACTATGACTGCCGCCAACAGCGGTCCGACGGCCGACCCGCCGTTGCCGCCCACCTGAAAGATAGACTGCGCAAGACTTTTCTTGCCTCCCGATGCCATCTGCGCCACTCGGGAGGCTTCGGGATGGAATACAGTGGAGCCGAAGCCGATGACGCTCACCGCGAGGATGATCATCCAGAAATTGCCGGCAAAGGCAAGCAGGAGGAGTCCGGCCAGTGTGAAGCACATGCCCAGCGAGAGGGCATAAGGCCGCGGATGACGGTCGGCATAGAGCCCGGTGAAGGGCTGCAGGATGGATGACGCCAACTGGAACACGAAGGTGATGAGTCCGATCTGGGCGAACGAAAGCGAGAAATCTTCTTTTATCATCGGATATATCGATGGTACCACCGACTGTATCATGTCGTTGAGGAAATGGGATATGCTTATGATTATAAGTATGGCATAGGCTGTGCCCTGCATAGCCTTCGCGTTGTCAGCATTGTCGCTTGACGTTGATGTTGATGTAATAGTTCCTTTATCGTCCATCTTATCCTTTTCCATTTCTTTTTAATTTGATTGATATGCTGAGATGCAGCTTATCTTATGCAAAGATAATGCAAATCGAATGCAGAACAACAAGCTTGCTTGATTGTTATGCTGAGATGCAGCTTATCTTATGCAAAGATAATGCAAGGCGAGAGCAGAACGAAATAAATGTATTTATTTCTTATGCCTAGCCGAAGCTTATCTTATGCAAAGATACAAAATTCCGCGAATTACAAAGATAATTACACTAATGATTACAATGATAATTATGGTCCAACGGATTTGGGATAAAAAAAACTCGCTATCGGATGGATAACGAGTCTTGCTTTTGGTGGGCGTTGACGGATTCGAACCGCCGACCCTCTGCTTGTAAGGCAGATGCTCTA
>ERZ791573.707-NODE-707-length-16691-cov-17.908812_pt1 | contig 16691 bp, 10 predicted proteins | sample MGYA00509971_ERZ791573 | MGnify/ENA primary metagenome ERZ791573 (study PRJEB30046, sample SAMN00791921) | human gut metagenome | study: EMG produced TPA metagenomics assembly of the A metagenome-wide association study of gut microbiota in type 2...
GACACAAATATACGCAATTCTTCGGATATAAACTAATTTTCAACATCTACTTATGGGACCCATTATATCCATTTGCGCTCAGCCATTCGACAAATTAAAGATAACTGCTGATGGCAACGTAAGGTACGATAATAAAAATGCAGAACATTTTTATCTGCAGGATGAAGAAAGTATTGCAAGAATAATACAAGAGAACGCACAACAAAATAGATTGTGGCTGGTTAATCTCGATGACTTCAACACCCATTATGACAGTATAATCAATTTATCGACAGACCAAGTGGAGTATAAAAACTTTCATTTACATAATGCCCTCATTGGATTGAACTATTCCAACATTACTAATTTTGACACAAATCATGTGATGGACAGATTAGGCATATAGTGCATCGCCAGCAACACACAATAGCGGTGGTTGCTGACAAACCAAGAGAGGAACCACTTGCAGGCAAATAACGACGACACTAAATCGTGGTTATATCCTGGATTGGTTACATCTGGAAAAGAAATGCAATTAGTATCTGTCCATGGCAGTGAAAGGTACGGAAGAGGAGATAAACATATAGCCATAAATCATCTATAAAAGCTATAATTATGAAAATCTTTATTATCTCCTCCATCGTTGTCCTGCTGTGGTGCGTCATCTACAAGACCTGTCATAGCCGCAAGGACACACCATTGGCATCAGGTTCAGACTTTCCTAATGCCAACACCATGAACGGTTGTGGAGCATCCTTATATGGAGGGTTCCGCATTCAAGGCTCAGACCTGCGCATCTATTATGTCATGCTCTCAGCCTTCTTCTTACCTTTCATTCCCTTCGGATGTTTTGTGGCAACAAAGAAAGGTACCAAGCAAGAGCTACTCGGCAAGAGTAGCCAGCTGGAGATTCATGGAAAGACAAAAACAGCGTTTCTGGAACTCCTATGGTGTTATGCGTCAACATGGGGCTTCCTCATCCTTGCCCTCGCTCTCATTTTTCACCTTTAGTGAAACAAGAGGTTAAACCCAAATCGGTCGTTAGGACTTGCTTGTATTTTGGATTTTTAGAAGAGTGGATTTTGTTTGGCTTTTAACCCAAATCGGTCGTTAGGGCTTGCTTGTATTTTGGATTTTTAGAAGAATGGATTTTGTTTGGCTTTTAATTAGTAATAGCGAGCTATTGCGAATTAAAAACAAACAAAAGACACCTTATAAAAAACAAAAGACTGCAAGCAGTTATAAAATAACACATAAAACGGCCTAATAACCGATTTGGGTTTAAGATTATTTTAAAATAAATGCGTTTTTCTTTCGCGCATAGCGATTTTTATCTTAACTTTGCACAAAAGTAGTGCCAATACGGACCAAAACAATCCTGTCCGTATGCAGAAAAACCACTGACTGAGAATATTTAAAAACCATTTATTAAAAAACAATGAGGGGAAAAATTGATTGTTTCTTACCCTGTGACGACCTTTCGACAAGCAAGGAATTGTTACAAGAGCTCGAACGTAGCAAAACCGTTCAGCACGTTAATCTTCTGGTGACAGCCGAAATGGCAGCAGAAAACTGCACCCAGACAATTGTAGACAACGTTACGTCAACCAAATCGATGCTCGACATTGCACGTCAGGCAGAAGCCGAGTATGTGCTCCTGAGCCTCAAACCCACCAAGATGCAGCTGGGCTACTATGCCCTTGAACGTATGCTCCGCGTGGCTCACGACTCCGATGCAGCAATGGTTTATTCGGACCATTACACCATCGCCGACGGCAAGACCACAAAGCATCCGGTTATCGACTACCAGTGGGGTAGCTTGCGCGACGACTTCGACTTCGGACAGGTGGTTCTCATCAAGACCGACCTTATGAAGGAGTGGGCAGAGAGCGCCCCCGTCGACTACAAGTTTGCCGGTTTCTATGACCTGCGTCTGTTCCTCAGCCGCAAGGGCCAGCTGTTCCACATCGACGAGTATCTTTACACAGAGATCGAGCTCGACACACGTCTGAGCGGCGCCAAGCAGTTCGACTATGTGAACCCGCGCAACCGCGAGGTGCAGATCGAGATGGAACAGGCTGTGACACGTCACCTCGACACCATTGGTGCCATCGTAGACACCACCAAATATCTCAACCCCAACTTCGAAGAGCAGCAGTTTGAGAACGAGGCATCTATCGTGATTCCCGTCTTCAACCGCGTCAAGACCGTAGCCGACGCCGTTAAGTCGGCCCTCAGCCAGAAGTGCGACTTCAAGTTCAACGTCATCGTTGTCGACAACCATTCAACCGACGGCACAACTGACATCCTGAACGAGCTGGAGAAGACCAACCCGCACCTCGTACACATCATTCCCGAGCGTACAGACCTCGGCATTGGCGGATGCTGGAACGTAGCCATCAGCGACAACCGCTGCGGACGTTTCGCCGTGCAGCTCGACAGCGACGACATCTACTCGTCAGAGAACACCCTCGCAACCATCGTTGCAGCGTTCCACGAGCAGAAGGCAGCCATGATTGTGGGCAGCTACCGCATCTGCGACTTCGACCTCAACACACTTCCTCCGGGTCTCATCGACCACAAGGAGTGGACAGACCAGAACGGTCCCAACAACGCGCTCCGCATCAACGGTCTCGGCGCTCCCCGCGCCTTCTTCACACCGTTGCTCCGCCAGATCCATTTCCCCAACACCAGCTATGGTGAGGACTATGCTCTCGGACTGATGTTCAGCCGCAAGTATCGCATCGGCCGCATCTACGATGAGCTCTACTGCTGCCGCCGTTGGGGTGGAAACAGCGACGCTTCGTTGAGCATTGAGAAGACCAACTCTAACAACCTGTATAAGGACCGTCTGCGCACAATGGAGGTGCTTGCACGCCAGAACATGCACAACGGTAAAGACAACAGCGACGACAGCTCGCTGCAACGTTTTTTTAACCGCCAGCTGGAGACCTGGGATGATGCACGGCAACACTTCCGCGACTTGCAGAATGTGAAGACTCGTGACCTCTCAGTTGGCGAGAACACAATCAGGCTACAATTCAACCCAGCCCGTATGGTATCGACGGGAGCCAAAATAGACCAAGCCACTCTTAAGAAGCGTCGTTGCTTCCTCTGCGCCGAGAATCGTCCAGAGCAGCAGATCGAGGTACACATCGACAACGATTTCACGCTGTTGGTGAACCCGTTCCCCATCCTGCCCACCCACTTCACGATTCCCAACAACAGCCACACACCGCAGAGCATCAAGGAACACATCGGCGAGATGTACAAGGTGCTCACCGAGTATCCCGAGCTCATGGTGTTCTACAACGGTCCCAAGTGTGGAGCATCGGCACCCGACCACATGCACCTGCAAGCAGGTACAAGCGGCATCGTGCCCCTGCAGAGCGGTTGGCAGCGCTTGAGCCGCAACCTTGAAGAGGTGTTCACCGACGGCGATGCCACCATCTCGGTGGTACACGGCTTCGTGACAGGAGCCATTGCCATCGTGAGCCACTCACAGGAGGCAGGCGTGAAGGCGTTCCAGAAAGTTTACGCCTCTATGCCTCAACGCGAAGACGAGACCGAGCCAATGATGAACATCGTGGCATGGCGACAGAACGACGAGTTCGTCATTGTTGTCATACCGCGCGCCAAGCACCGTCCCGACTGCTACTTCGAGGAAGACGAGAGCCGCAAGGTGCTCGTAAGCCCGGGAGCGCTCGACATGTCAGGCATGCTCATCACACCCCGTCCTGCCGACTTTGAAGGCTTGACAGGAGAGCAGGCACAGGCCATCATCTCCGAATGTGGCGTGAGCGAAGCCGCTGTCGAAGCGATCGCTGCCAAGGTTAAAGCCTTGTGCCAGAGCGAGAGCACGGAGGAGCTGCCCATGAACGGCAAGGAGCCCAACGTGTCGGTAGGCATCGTGAGCGGCGAGAAAATTTCTTTCGCCCTCAACAAGCCTTACACAGCCAAGGGCGAAAGCATCGTTGGCGAGCAGACCGTTGAGTTTTGCGAAGGCGGCATCATGTGGAACGGCAACCAGTATCGCGAACTGACGTTCCATCCATCATCGCCCGACTGCTCCTTCTCGCTTCACGACGTGACCATCGGCGTCAACTTCCACTGGGAGCGCAAGGAGACGCAGACCTTCCTCGGCACGCTACGTCTGGTAGTGGAGGCCGACAAGATTTGCGCCATCAACGACCTGCCTGTGGAGAAATATCTGGAGAGCGTCATCTCAAGCGAGATGAGTGCCACCTCGAGCCTCGAACTGCTCAAGGCCCACTCTGTCATCTCCCGCAGCTGGCTGCTCGCACAGATAGAGAAGCGCCGCAAGCTCAAAGAGGGTTCCAACAATTTCTTCTCGTTCATAAAGAAAGACGATGAGCTCATACGCTGGTACGACCGCGAGGACCACACCATCTTCGACGTGTGTGCCGACGACCATTGCCAGCGCTACCAGGGCATAACAAAGGAGACGAGTTCCAATGTGGCCGTGGCCATTGGTGCCACCCGTGGCGAGGTGCTCATGTCTGAAGGCGACATCTGCGATGCCCGTTTCAGCAAGAGCTGCGGCGGTGTGAGCGAGGAGTATCAATATTGTTGGGAGAACATCAAGATGCCTTACCTCATTGCCGTGCGCGACACAGCCAAGGGCGTGAAGGACGAGGACACCATTCCTGACCTCACCGTCGAGGCAGAGGCCGACAAGTGGATACGCACAGCGCCCGACGCGTTCTGCAACACCCACGACAAGACCATCCTGTCACAGGTGCTCAACGACTTCGATCAGGAGACCACCGATTTCTATCGTTGGCGCGTAGAGTACACCCAGCAGGAGCTTCATGACCTCATCACCGAGAAGATGAAGATGGATCTTGGCGACATCCTCGACCTCGTTCCCGTGGAGCGTGGCAAGAGCGGTCGTCTGTGCAAGCTCAAGATTGTGGGCAGCAAGCGCTCGTTCACCATCGGCAAGGAGCTTGAGATACGCCGCGTGCTGAGCACGTCACACCTCTACAGCAGCGCCTTCGTCACCGACAAGGCCGACGTTGTGGACGGCGTGCCACAGAAGTTCACACTCATCGGTGCCGGTTGGGGCCATGGCGTTGGTCTGTGCCAGATTGGTGCCGCCGTGATGGGCGCTCAAGGCTATAAGTATGACCAGATCTTGCTGCACTACTATCGTACGGCCGATCTCAAAAAACTGTATAAGTAACAACAGACAATAACACGAGTGACGGGCAGACAAGGAGCAAAGCCGCTGTTGCCCGACGGTCAACCCCGTCGGCACACACAGCCCACTTCCTGGTCTACTCGTCACTTGTCAGTTGTCTACTAAAAAACTAAAACCGTAAACAATGAAATCACTAAAGAACATCAATCCGTGGGCGTGGATCTCGACCCTCTATTTTGCTGAAGGTCTGCCTTACGTTGCCGTGATGACCATCTCCGTCATCATGTACAAGCGTCTTGGCATCTCCAACACCGACATCGCCCTCTATACCGGCTGGCTTTATCTTCCATGGGTTATCAAACCCTTCTGGAGCCCCTTTATCGACCTTATTCGAACAAAACGCTGGTGGACCACCACCATGCAGTGGATCATTGCCATCGCCTTTGCTTGCATAGCGTTCTCCATCCCCACCCCATTCTTCTTCCGCCTCACGCTTGCCTTCTTCTGGCTGGTGGCGTTCTCATCGGCAACCCACGACATCGCTGCCGATGGCTATTATATGCATGCGCTTACCGAGCACGAACAGTCGTTGTATGTGGGCATCCGTAGCACCTTCTACCGTGTAGCTACCGTTGCTGGCCAGGGCTTGCTCGTTATCGTGGCTGGCTTGATTGAAACGGGTACGGGCTTAACACCTGCCGAGGTTACCATTGAGGCTTCGCCACAATACACTAACACGCTCACCTTGCCACAGTTTGCGGCCGACGCTACGGCTCAGACAGCGGCTGATGGCGAAAACTGCTTCGTGTTTACCGATGCTGTGGTAAAGGCTGGCGTAGCGGTTGATGCCAAAGAGGGTGCTGGTGCAAAAGACAAAATTGCACAGCTCACTGATAGCATTAAGGCGCTAAATATGGCCAATGGCTTCATCGCTAAAGAAGAGGCTAAGGCTGTGGTGGCTACTACTGCTGCCGAGGCCAGCAAAGAGGGCTGGGGAGCGGCCTTCACAAAATGGGTGCACGACACCTTTGGCGAAGAGGAGAAGGCCACGGCTTCGAACGTGGTTAGCAACATTGCCATTGCAGGCGTGAAGCTGCAGCAGAAGCCCGCTGAGGGCGAGACCATCGTGCTCAACTTTGCCTTTAAAGATGGCGACCAGAGCATCTCGCTTGAGCAGGCTAAGTTTGCGCCCCGCTTCGAGTTTACTGCTGAAAACTGGGATAAACCAGCTTACCTCATCTTCCACATCGACAACAAGCTGAAGACCACTACGAAGGCTACCTTCGCTGGCACATCGGGCAACATTCCTATGGCTTGGCTCGTCGTGTTTGTTGTGCTGTCAGTCTTCTTCTTGATGTGCGCTATCTATCACAGCATCATCCTGCCGCGTCCGCAGAGCGACCACGCTCCTGAAAACGTTACGGCCTCGAACCTCATGGCCGAGTTCTTCTCTACCTTCAAGTCGTTCTTCTGCAAGAAACAGGCTTTGGTGGCTATCGTCTTCATGTTGCTGTATCGTTTGCCTGAGGCTCAGCTGGTGAAACTGATCAACCCCTTCTTGCTCGACTCTATCGACAAGGGTGGTTTGGGTCTTACCACCGGTCAGGTAGGTTTGGTTTATGGCACCGTGGGCATCGTTGGTCTGACGCTCGGCGGCATCATTGGCGGCATCGTAGCAGCCAAGGGCGGTCTGAAGAAATGGCTGCACCCCATGGCTTGGAGCATGTCGCTAACCTGCCTCACCTTCGTATATCTGAGCTATTTCCAGGATCACTCGTTGTTCATCGTTAACCTGTGTGTCTTCATCGAGCAGTTTGGTTATGGCTTCGGCTTTACAGCGTATATGTTGTTCCTCATCTACTTCTCAGAGGGCGAACACAAAACATCACACTACGCCATCTGTACCGGCTTCATGGCCCTCGGCATGATGCTTCCCGGCATGGGCGCCGGATGGCTCCAGGAGACCATCGGCTATCGCCACTTCTTCGTGTGGACCATGATTTGCTGCGCCGCAACCATCCTTGTATGCTACTTCGTGAAAGTGGATCCCAACTTCGGAAAGAAGGTTGGTGAAAAGAAATAAAAACTCAACATCTTTATGATAACAGACAGCCAACAGACCGATTATCAGCAAACTGTCGGTTCAAGGAGAGACCTCCATTGGACCGACCGCCTATGGCTTGCCACCATGAGCATAGCCAATGGGGTGCCCTTTGCCATAATCTTTCTGTTGGCTGTCATGTTTAAACGCTTCGGTCTGAACAACTCTACCGTGGCTTTCAACATCTCGTTTGCATGTCTTCCGTGGGTCATCATACGCCCCGCTTGCCATCTGCTGCTCCGGCGCGTGGGATGGAGCAAGGACGTGTGGCTCCTTGCCACCGAACTGGTCATTGCCCTTTCCTTGCTTCTCATGTCAGAAACTGTTGCTTCTGACCTGTGGTTTCAACAATCGATGATGATGCTCATCGTCATCACGACATCAGCCACCATCCACAATCTGTCAACAGAGAGCCTTTACAAAGAAATAACGTGCAACCCCTATCCCACCGTTCTGCGCCCCCTCTTCGTGGCGTTCCATTCTGTAAGCCTGCTTTTCTGCGTGGGCTTCCTCACCATGTTTGCCGGCAACATTGAGGTTGTAACGCGCAACCCCCAATCGGCCTGGGCGACCACTCTTCGTGTGGCAGCCCTGTTCTACGGTCTTCTATGGGTGTTTCACCTGCTTAAAGTGTGGAAACGCAACAGCCCCTCCTCATCCGATGCCGACATCAACAACCTTGCCAACAGGCACGAGCTGCTCCGCGCCATGCGCCTGTTCTTCGGCAAACGTTCTGTAAGCATAGGCGCCATGTTCTTCATGCTCTTCATGCTTCCTCAGGGTCTCACATGGGTTGTGTCGTCCCTGTTCATCATCGACTCCACCCACCGTGGCGGTCTCGGCCTCTCGCCCCAAGAGTATGGCCTCACCGTTGGCACCGTAGGCACCATTGGCTTGACCATTGGCGCCCTCCTTTGCTTACGTCTTCTCAAGCGTTACCCTTTCCATCGCCTTCTCTTGCCCTTCTCGGCAGCCTCCCTTCTGCCAGCCATCGCCGGCATGGTGCTCAGCCACATTGCCACCTCTTCGCTTGCTTTTGTCAACGTCTGGGTGTTTCTCTCACATGCCGCCATCGGCGTTGTCGTGACAACGTTCATGAGTTTCCTTGCCTATTACAGCTGCGGCAAATTCCGCCCCACGTTCTATTCTATCGGCATCGCCCTCCTCTTCCTGTCGCTCTTCCTCACAGGCCTCTACTCAGGCAGCCTTCAGCGCTATTATGGCTACCGTGTCTATTTCGCTTTCGCCCTTGCCGCCAGCGTGCTCTCCCCCGTAGCCGCCACCATCCTCAAACTGTTTTGTTTTAGGAAGAACACAAAATAAAGGAAAAAACATAAAAACAGGTAAAAACCATTATGAACAAAAGAGAATATGCCAAGGCAAACCTCGACTGGCTTGCCGCAAAAGCAGAAGAGGACGGTGTGAAGGCCCTTCCTCGTGGAGTTTATTATAAAGTGTTGAGCGAAGGCGTGAACGACGGTCGTCATCCCTCGCCACGTAGCATCGTGACGGCCCATTACACTGGTCGCACCATCAACGGCAAGAAGTTTGACAGCAGTCGTGGTGGTGCCCCTCTTGCCATCCGTCTGTGCGACCTCATAGAAGGTTGGATTGTTGCCATGCAGCAGATGTGCGTAGGCGACAAGTGGGAGGTCTACATCCCCGCCTCTATGGGCTACGGCAAGTTCTCGCAACCGGGCATCCCTGGAGGTTCTACCCTCGTCTTCGAGATTGAGCTGTTAGGAATAAGCTGATAGCTCTTCTTTCTCCTCGCTTGCGGCTCCAGCTTAAGCTAATGCTGATGTTTATGCTTAGGCTTAGGCTGAGTTTATACTTAAGCTGAGTTTATGCCTAAGCTGAGTTTTAAGCTTAAGCAGATATTTATGCTTTCGCACACGGTTATCGTTAGCGTGTTTCAAAAAGATAGAGACAATAAAGACTATTCTTCGTTCACGTCTTGATCCACAAGAACCATGATCGAAGAATTGTCTTTATTGTCTCTATTGTCGTTTAACAAGCGCAAGCAAGCAGTCTTGCATGCGACGAAACGTTCTGTAGCCGATATTTTTTAGTAGACCGTGTTCTGCGGATCAAAGTTGGTCCAGCCGTCGAGCCAGTTGTCGTTGGTCGTGAAAGCACCGATATAGGTTACCTGAGTGAACCAAGAGTCGAGACCCGTGAAGCTCTGAGCGCCGAAGAGCGCACTGCCGGCCTGAGGCATGAACGGCACGCCCACACCCTTGCCGTCGGTGAGCAAGAGCGACGATTTGTCTGCCAGATAGCGGTTGCCGGCCTGCTTCTCGAAGAAGGTATGCGAGTAAGACTGCTTGCTGTCTGCCTTCACTGCCTTATTCTTATAGTCATACTCCTTATCCTCGTAACATTTGTTGGCGTCAGAACCCAGAATGTCGGTGTTGGCGATAAAGATGTTTTGCAGACGCAGATTGCCGGCCTCAGCCTGAGCAGGAGTGTTGCCCTTCTCGCCATCAACAATCAAGCCGATAGGCCAGTCGGTAACAACCGAGTTGACGCAGTTGAGACGTGATGAGCGGCGAATCTGCATGGCAGCCTGAAACTTGCCCAGACCCGATCCGTTGTTGGGGAAATAGTTGCCAGCTGTGATGTAAGAACTCTCGTTCTTGAAGTCGGCAGCGCTCTTCGGTCCCACGAACGTGATGTTAGAGAATGTTGCTGTGGTGTAAGGAGGCACCTGGGCGCCGTCAGCACAGTTGTCGCTCTCAAAGCCATTGCTCTGGCTCTGGTCTGCAATCTTCGGGTCACGTACCGAGAGACCAAACTGCACCTTTCCAGAGAAGCCGTTGTCGGTATCGAAGTCGTCGTCCCAGCTCTTGTAGGCGACAAGATATTTACAGTTTACTGCTCCGCCGAACCACTCGAACGAGTCGTCATTAGAGTAAGACACCTGCACATGGTCAATCTTTGTGCCTGAACCCACAGAGCCGAGCGTCAGGCCGTTAATCTCCTGGTCAGCCTTGAACGGGAAGCCACCAAACTCAATGCGGACGAAGCTCAGCACACCCGAGTTGTCAGCATCGTCGTTGCCGCCGTGCTTTGTGCGCGGGCCACCCTCAATCTGCATCTCGTTCTGGTTGTTCTTGGCCTTTCCGCAGATGATCACGCCACCCCAATCGCCAGGTCTGCGCTGTCCTGCTGCCTGTGCCGATGTGAAGACGATAGGAGCATCTGCCGTGCCTTGCGCAATGAGCTTACCGCCACGTTCCACGATGAGCGCCGCCTTTGTTGTCTTGTCGCCCTTGATAACCGTTCCCGGCTCGATGGTCAGCTCAGCTCCATCACATATATAAACCCATCCTTTAAGGGTGTAAACGCCTTTCTTTAGAGTCTGCTTGCCGTTGAACACCAGCTGCTGGTCGCCGTTGCCAATGACCGTTCCCTCAGCGTTGTCCTTGCCATCCTCGCCAAAGAGCAGATGGTCACAAGCCTTCAGACCCTCATTAGTGGTCCATTTGTACGCCACGTCTGGTGTTGGATTAGGCGTGGGATCGTCGTTACTACTGCAGCTGCCCAATGTGGCAGTCAAAGCCAGGATGCCCATGCATCCTAAAAGATTCATCTTGTTCATAATGTATGAAAAAATTTAGAAGCTCTGCCCTTCCCCCCCTTCCCCTTCCGAGGGAAGGCGAACGGCATGCTTGGTTAATTTTGTTTTTTTGTTTTTCTGTTATCCTACATTCTGCCCATACGGGCTAAAATTTATATATTGCCTGCAAACCGAAGTTGCGTCCCGGCTTATAGCAACGCGCCACCTCCTCAATCTGTTTGCGCGAGCCATCGGCATAAGATATTTTCACAAACTGCTTATAGTAGACCTTCTCGGCGAGCAAGTCGCGGATATTGAATTTCACCTCCCAGTGGCTACCCCATTTCTTTCCCACCGACAGGTCTATCGTGTTGCGCGGCATCTCGTAGCTGTGAGGCACACGGGCGTTGTCGTCGCTTGCCGAGCTGCCCTCGCTTCGTCCCACACCAATTATGCGTTTGCCTATGCGGTTGTAGAGCAGAGCTGCATCGAGCTTGAGCCCTTCGTTCTTGTAGAACAGACCGGTATTGATGAGATAAGGCGACTGTCCCTGCATGGGTCTGTCCTCCTCCTTCGATCCTTTCTCAAATCTCACCTTGCTCTTTATCAGCGCACCGTTGAACGACCAGCTGAAGTTGCGCAGTCCGATGAACGACAGGTCTTTCCTTATATCCAACTCCACGCCATAGTTGGCTGCGCTCTTGGCGTTCTTGTAAGAGTAGATAAGGTTCGTACCTCCCGCCACGGTGTAGGTCCACTCTATTGGCGAGTCAAAGTTTTTGTAGAAAGCCGCGAGTGAGATAATCTCTCCCTGCGAAGGATAAAATTCATATCTCAGATCCACGTTGTCCACATAACAGCTCTTCAGCTCCGTGTTACCCATCACATCGCTTGCGAGGTCAAAATCGTAAAACACCGACGGCGACACCTCTCTAAACTCGGGGCGGTTAATGCTCCTGCCGTATGACAGGCGCACCTGATGCTTGTCGTTGATTTTGTAAGTAGCATTGACCGACGGGAAGAGGTCGTTTGTGCGATAGTGGCGACTCATCTCGCTCTTCTCATAGTCGCGGGTATTTGATATGAGCTTCATGTCGTTATGTTCAAAACGCACGCCAGCGTGTACGCCCAACTTTCCGAACGGCAGCGAGGTTGTCAAGTAAGCCGCTCCTAACATGTTGTGTCCGCGATAGTTGTTGCGCATCTGCTGCTGTTCAAACATGTACAGGCCGTTGGCCCCCATATACTGCCCGTCGCTGAGCAGCTCCGTGATGTTGATGTGTTGGAAATCGGCTGGCAGTGTGTTTGCCGACGGGTTCCACTGATAGTAGAACGCGCGCGTCTCATACTTACGCGTTCTGTACTCGCCGTAGCCACCAACCTGTAGCTCTGGCTCCCATTCGCCAAACTTAAAAGCATGTTTGTCGTTCACGCCCACGGAGAATATGTGCTCGTCGAGCCTTGTCCATTCGCGTGATATGTCGTTGCCCGTATGCAGGGCGATGTCGCCAGGCTCCTGCATGTCGTTGAGAAGATATCGCTTACGGTCAGGCAGACAACGGTTTGCATACGCATACCCGACGCTCCAGTCAAGTGCATCGCCAGTGAAGGTGTGCTTTCCTGTGAGCTGACCGTTATAAGTGGTGCGCGAGCGATAGTAATATTCGGCACTGTGCTCCATGTTGCCCTGTGCGTCTTCTCCCTCGCGCCATGTGTAGCGGCTGTTGGCGAGCTGATTAAAGATGTTTTTCAACTGATACTTATGGTTACCGTCCTTCGAGAGCAGCGTGAGATTGAGCATGGCGCCCAAGCGCACGTTGCTGTTATACTGGTCGTCCATAGAGTGGCGCAAATAGTTGGAGCGGTCGTTTGCTGCGTCGTATATGCCAAACAGGTTGTTCTCCATATTGGCATAAGAGCGCTGCTCAGAGGTGTAGTTGAGCGCCGCCAGCATGCCCAACCGTCTTCCCCCGATGTTCCATCGTTGCGCCAAGCTTGCAGCAAGCTTAAGGTCACCTATTGGTGTGCGGCTTTTCACGCGCCAGTCGTTGTTCAGCGAGTTGTTACGCAGGTCGTAGATGTTGTCGCCCACCTTGTTGCCAGCCGCATCGAGCAGTGGGTTCAGCTGAGCGTTCATGCCGCCGTGCAGGCTACGCAAGCCGTTGTCGAAAGCAAGAAAATCGGTGGCAGAGCCTTTGGCATAACTGAAGTCTTTGAAAACGGTAGATGTATTCCAGTTGCCACCGAGAGAAAAGGTAAGATTGTTCGTAGCAGGTATTTCCTTCGTGTTGACAATGATGAAGCCACCCGAATAGTCGGCAGGATATTCGGCCGACGGCGACTTGACGACGGTCAGATTGTCGATCTGTGAGCTTGGAATGATGTCGAAGGAGAACGCTCTTGAGTCGGCCTCGCTCGAAGGCACAGCTCCGCCGTTCACCCACACGTTGTTGTAACGTTGCGACAGGCCACGCACCATAACAAACTTGTCGTCAATCAGGCTCACACCGGGCACACGACGAATCACCTCACCAGCGTTCGTGTCCTGTGTCTTGCTTATTTCCTGTGCCGACACATTGCTCACGATCACCTCGCTGTTTTTCGCCACCTCAACCATGGCAGCCTCCGTAGACCTCTGTTCCACAGCCGTCACCACCACCTCCTTCAGTTGTTTCTCATCGGGAAGCAGCGCAATGTCCATGTTTTCCTCGGCATCGCCTTTCTTCACCTTCACGCCCTCTATGCGTTGCGGCTTATATCCCATATAGTTAATATATAAGGTGTAGGTGCCGTCCTTCAGTCCGCGCAGCTCGAAGCGTCCGTCGACGTCAGTAACAGCCTTCACGTTCGTGCCCTCCACGCTCACGACCGCACCTATAAGCGTCTCCTTTGAGTTGCGGTCTGTCACCGAGCCTTTCAGCTGTTGCGCCATCGTTGGCATAGCCGTTCCGAGCATCAGCAAGGCTGCGGCAGCAAACGTTATCTTTCTGTTCGTTTGCTTGCTGTTCGTTTGCCTGCTGTTCGTTTTCCAGCTGTTTGTTATCCCATTTTTGTGTTTCATCATTATTTCTCTCTTTGCTTCAATTTTACGGTTGCAAAGTTACGTCCTCGTTGTTAACATCGCGTTGCACAGCAGTTTAAAAGCGTTGACAAAAAAGCTAAGATTGGTTGACAGAAGGGTTAAGAAATGGTTGCACCATAGTGAGCATCAATGTTAAACAAAAGCCTTTGGGTGTCAGGACCTCAGGCTTTTCACAAAAACACTTAGACGACAGGCTTTTATTCAGATAAAAGTGTTATTTTTGCATTATAAATAAATGGAGCGTCTGAAAAGGCAAACAAACAGGCTCCAAGAGATAAAAATAAGCACCAATAACCGTTATACAGAAATGAAGCGAACAATTTTTCCTTACGATTTTTCTCCATACTATCCCATTGGAATTCAGCCATGCCCCATGTATGTGGATGTGGCAAATCGTATTTATGACAGAATGAAAAACATGGACTTCAATTTGCCTAATGATGACAAGCTGAAGAAAGAGATTGCCATCAATGTGGCAATCTACTATGAGGACAAGATGTCGGGCATCGGGCTATGGAACGCATTTGTGGGTAAGCACTTGCTCAAATATGCACACTCGTTGCCATTCTTCGACGACTTTGATGTTCTTGACAAGAATGATGTGAACATAAAAGAAGTGGAACTGTTGGTCTGGTTTGTTTTGACCAGAAATTTTGATGACCGTTTCCTCAATCCTTTAGCAATGCAGGAAGACGCGTCAAACATCATTATGGAGGTTCTTACAGAGGATGATGAGGTAGAAGAGAACTGGGCTTTGCATAATTTCATTTATAACCCTGACACGGCCAACGACTATTTCAAGTTGAAGCATGTGCTGATATGGCTTCGTCGCTCCTACCTTCTATGCTCTCCTTTATCGGAAGACAGGTTTGAGAGATATGTTGACTCTTACTTAGAGCATTTTAACAAAAGTGAATCAACCTACTATGCAGAGACTTCTTTCTCCATGAATTGCGAGATAGGACCAATGGCAGAAAAGGCCCATCTATGGTTGGCAGACATGTATTTGGAAAATGACATGCATGAGGAGTCTGAAAAACTAAGGTCTCTAAAATATTGCCAGCAAGATTTGTTTGAGGTGATTGATGCTGATTCAGAATATGCTGTGGTGAAGAACTCGAATGACGAAGAGTATAAAATGAATAACGCTTATCCTGACATCATCTTTAAAGGCTCATATTTTTGTACAGCACTTGTAAAGTTTGCTGACAATGATTGGGAAATCAATGGTGTGGTGTTCAACGTGAATAAAGCCAGTTATGACAAGATGCATGACCAGCAGGCTACCTTGAAGAAGTCTTACGAATGTGCCTATCCTTTATATATGAAACGTACAAACGGTAAGCGCCTTGCTTTTTTTGAGGACACAAAACAGCTGAAAGCATGGTTGAAGAAAATAACGCCAGAAATGGATATGGACCATTTTGGTTATCAGTTGCCAATTGGCCAGCAAGTTGTTTTTATTTCAGAAAAGGCAGGAATAATCTTTGCACCAAACATCATTCATGCAATAAAATGCAGCTATAACCCTTACTACAAGAAATGTGATGCGTATACATTGCAACAAGAAACGATGGATGCTCTTATCAATACGAAAATCATGCATCCAGAGTTGCTGCATTATCTGCTTGAGAACAACATGTTGCAGGATGGTGATTTAAGCGGAAACTATCCAAGCGAATTGGGTAAGCATATCTTTACTCGCAATATCGACTTCATTGCCCGCAATCATCGCAGACATCTTTATTGGGACCACGACTTTTAACAATTGAGCCCTCACTGAAAAAGGGCTCATTAAGACAAAGCAACATAAAGAACGAGGAGGTGAGCACATTCAGAAAAACCTATAAGTCGCTCCTTGACGACCTGCGTTTTGATGTGGTGTAAGAAGAAAAGGCCATGACATCTATGTAAAGCGTTTCTGAAGCTCTTTTCCTGCATAATAAAGTTATTCAGTAAAGGAATAAATTTGTAGTAAAGTAATTTAGTAAAAGCAAGAGGGATGATAAAACAACAATAGATATGAAACAGACTTTTAAATGTTTAATAACGCTATTAATAGCTTTATTTTGTGCTGTTAATTATGCTGAAAGTAAGGTACCTGTAAGGGTACTTAGAGACACTATCCGTATTTCTGTGGATGATTTGCCACGATATACAGGACACATGAATGTAGAGGTAACAAAAGACACCACGATTTTTTGGATGTCTTTTCTTTCACATGGCGATTCTACAGAAATAAAATGGATTAATATAAGAATTGATGATTTAAGTGAAGACACAGTCAAATATATTCGCAATTCCATATTGGATTTTTACTATTACAAAACAAAGAAAAAGTACAAATACTATCGTAGTTTAAAGTACGTCATTGATGTAGATCCTGGACCTGGCGGCGTTATTGTCGACATTTACAAAGCAACTGGCAAGACTAATAGGTCCTGGTTTTACTTTACACAAAACATAATGAGCAACAAGCCGTCGGATAATGGTGCTGAGAGCATTATATATTCGGATGAGTATAAAAGGTTTTTAAGTGTGCTGCTTGAGCTTACATACAAATACACAACCAAGCGCAAAGGTCCATGGCATGAAATTGAACCTGGCTATTATGGTTGGTATGGGTGGGAATGAATGTTTAGGATTATATGGCAACGCGAAAATCACAAAAAGAAACAGGCTTTAATGTCATGCGAAACAGGCATTAAAATCATGCGAAACAGGCTGTAATGTCATGCGAAACAGGCTCAGGGCAGACGCATCAAATTGAACTTCCCGTCAACAGCCTATCTAAGTAGTCCTC
>ERZ791573.727-NODE-727-length-16361-cov-3.375935_pt1 | contig 16361 bp, 17 predicted proteins | sample MGYA00509971_ERZ791573 | MGnify/ENA primary metagenome ERZ791573 (study PRJEB30046, sample SAMN00791921) | human gut metagenome | study: EMG produced TPA metagenomics assembly of the A metagenome-wide association study of gut microbiota in type 2...
GCACGGCACGCCCAAGGCCGTGGTCGTTGTCCACCTCTACGGCAACCCCGCGAAGCTGGACGAGATCACCGCCATCTGCCGCGAGCATGGCGTTCCCTTGATCGAGGACGCCGCCGAGGCGCTGGGGTCTACATACAATGGGCAGAAGTGCGGCACCTTTGGCGACTTCGGCGCTCTTTCCTTCAATGGCAATAAGATCATCACCACCTCCGGCGGCGGGATGCTGCTGTGCCGGACGGAGGATGAGGCGAAGCACGCATTGAAGCTCTCCACGCAGGCGCGCGAGAACGCGCCGTGGTACCAGCACGAGGAAATCGGCTACAACTACCGCATGAGCAACATCTGCGCGGGCATTGGGCGCGGGCAGATGAAGGTGCTGCCGCTGCGCGTGGAGCAGAAACGGGCCATCTTTGCACGCTACTGCGAAAACCTGAAAGGCCTGCCGCTCACCATGCAGCCAGAGCTCCCCTGCGCGGAATCAAACCGCTGGCTGTCCGTTGCCCTGCTGGACAAGGGATGCAATGTGACGCCCGGTGAAATGCTCACAAAGCTGAACGAAGTGGGCATCGAGGGGCGCTACCTTTGGAAGCCCATGCATTTACAGCCGGTTTTCGCAAACTGCCCCTTTGTCAGCGTCAGCGATGCGCCGGTGGGCGACGACCTCTTTGCGCGCGGCGTATGCCTGCCCAGCGATACGAAGATGAGCACGGACGATGTGGACCGCGTGTGCGATACCATCCGGGGGATGTTCTGATGCGGCATAAGGCTGGGTTTTATGAAAAATACATCAAGCGCCTGCTGGACATTGTGCTGTCCGGGTGTGCGCTGATCGTTCTGTCGCCGCTGCTGCTGGTGACGGCGATTCTTGTGCGCGTGAAGCTGGGCAGCCCCGTGATCTTCTGTCAGGAGCGTCCGGGGAAAGACGAAAAGATATTCAAGCTCCACAAGTTCCGCAGCATGAGCGACGCGCGGGATGAAACCGGCGCGCTGCTGCCGGATGAGGAGCGGCTGACGGGCTTCGGAAAGAAGCTGCGCGCGCTGAGCATCGACGAGCTGCCGGAGCTGTGGGATATCTTCCGCGGCAAGATGAGCATCGTGGGGCCAAGACCGCTGCTGGTGAAGTATCTGCCCCTTTACAGCGAGGAACAGCATCACCGCCATGACGTTCGCCCCGGCCTTACCGGCTGGGCACAGGTGCACGGGCGAAACCTTGCGTCGTGGGAGGAACGGTTTGCCTACGATGTGGACTATGTAGACCATGTTAGCTTCGCGCTGGACGTGAAGATCATCTTCATGACGATCCGCTGCGTCTTCGCCCGCGAGGGGATCAGCGCAGAAGGTAGCGCAACGATGGAAGCATTTACGGGAACGGAGGCTGCGGTTCATGAGTGAGAAGGTTATTGTGATATGAAAGATTTAATTATAGTTGGTGCTGGCGGCTTTGGAAGGGAAGTCGTTTGGCTTGTAGAAAGAATCAACCAAAGCCAACCAACGTGGAAAGTTTTAGGCTTTGTGGATGATGCGGAGGGCCTTCCAGAAATTGACGGATGTTGCGTATTGGGGAACATCAACTGGCTACTTCAATACGACAAACCATCATATGTGGTATGTGCAATTGGAAATAGTAAAGCGCGAGAGGCGATATACAACAGATTGAAGAATAACTATTGTCTTGAACCTGCCACCCTGATAGATCCAACTGTAATTTGCGGGAAGGGAAGCCGAATTGGGGCGGGTAGTATTTGCTGCGCAGGAACTATTTTAACAGTTAACGTGCAAGTAGGTGATGGCTGTATTGTGAATTTGAACTCAACAATAGGCCATGATTCAGTGCTGGGAAATTATAGCACGCTTCATCCTGGAGTAAGTGTTTCAGGAAAAGTGGTTATAGGCCGGAGGAGCCTCTTGGGAACCGGTACGAAAGTAATTCAGGGGTTAAAAATAGAACCGGACACTACTATTGGTGCAGGTGCAGTGGTGATTCATGATATCAAGGAGAGTGGAACCTATGTCGGAATCCCTGCGAGAAAAATCAAATAAGCGGATTCTGGTGCTTGCCAACAACGATGTTGGCCTGTATCGCTTTCGAAAGGACTTGCTTGCAGCGCTTTTGGGTGCAGGACACGAGGTATATATCTCTTTGCCGGACGGCGGTTTCGTTTCGGAGCTTGTGCAGCTTGGCTGCCGCTTTATTGACACGCCTATTGAGCGCCGCGGTATGAACCCTATACATGACAGCAAGCTCTTTCACCAATACCGGGCGATTCTGAAAGAAGTCAAGCCCGACCTTGTTCTGACCTATACCATCAAGCCCAACATCTATGGCGGCCTTGCCTGCCGGATGGCGCACATTCCCTATGCCGTGAACATCACGGGACTTGGCAGCGCCATCGAAAACGGCGGCTGGCTCAAGAAGTTTGTGCTGGCGCTCTACAAACCGGCGTTGAAGGGCGCGAGGGTCGTTTTTTTTGAGAATGCCGGGAATCGGGACACCCTCGCTGCCACCGGCGTTGTGCCGAAGGGGCGCGACGTGGTGCTCAACGGTGCAGGCATCAATTTAGAAGATTATCCCTATCAGTCCTACCCACAGGAGGGGGCGGTGCGCTTTCTCTTTGTGGGCCGCGTCATGCACGAAAAGGGCGTGGACGAGCTGTTTGCCGCCGCAAAGCGAATGAAGCAGGAATACGGCGACGGCGTGGAGTTCCACATCGTCGGCTCATTTGAAGAGGGATATAAGCCCCTCATGGATGAATTGGAGCAGGCCGGTGTGGTCAAGTACCACGGCTATCAGTCGGATATGAAACACTTTTACGCCATGGCAAGCTGTGTGGTGCTGCCGTCGTATCACGAGGGTATGTCCAATGTGCTGCTGGAGGCTGCCGCCTCCGGGCGACCGCTGATCACCAGCGACATCCCCGGCTGCCGTGAGGCGGTGGAGGATGGCAACAGCGGGTATTTGTGCCCTGCGAAGGACGCGAACGCGTTGTATAGGGCTATGCAGCGGTTCATGGAGCTGTCCGTGGAGCAGCGCTCCGAAATGGGCTGTCGAGGCCGGGAGCGCATGGAGCAGCAGTTCAGCAAAACCGCCGTTGTGGCGGAAACCATCAAACACTTGGAGATTTGACATGCGTGATTTAGTCACCCTCATGCTCGCAGCGATCGCCTTAGCGTGGTGCGCGGATCATGTGTCGTTCGGTCCGGCGAAGCATGATCGGCGCCAGAGGCTGATCGTCTGCACTCTGGTGATCATCATCCTGCTCGCCGGTTTTGCCGGACTGAGGACACGTTGCAATGACACTGGCACATATCGATATTCCTATAAGCTCCTGACGGAAAAATTATGGGAAGCATCCGACAAGAGCGTCGGTTCTAACCCTCTGTTCAACTGGGTGAACTATCGCTTGAAGATGCACGGCGTATCTACGCAGAACTTTCTGATGTTCTGGGCATTTCTGACCGTCGGCTGTTATTTCATTTTTGTACATAAGTACTCTGTAAATTATCCGCTGACGATTTTTTTACTGTTTGTCACCGGTTGTTATACCTTTGCTTTTGCGGGTATCAAACAGGCGGCGGCGGTCGGGATATCGGTCATTGCGACGATGTTTGCACTTAAAAAGAAGTGGCTCTTATTTGCTGCTGGGATCCTAATTGCCGCACTGATCCATCCCTATTCTCTGATGTATTTGGCGGTGCCGTTCATGACATTTAAGCCGTGGACGAAAATAACCTATTGGATGCTGGCAGCCTTCATCGCAGCGGGCTTTCTGCTGCGCCCGCTGCTCGGCACGGTGGTCAACATCACGACGCTGCTGGGTGAGGAATACACGGTTTCCTCCTTCACGGGAGACGGTGTCAATATGTTCCGTGTGCTCGTCTGCAATGTGCCGATGGTTTTGTCGTTCCTCTACCGGAAAAAGCTGTTTGCAGACAGCTCCGAGGCGGAAAATCTCGCAATGAATTTGACCATGCTCAACGGCGCGATTATGTTTGATGGACTATTTGGAACGGCGAATTATTTTGCAAGATTGGCAAATTATTTCTTGATTTTTCAGTCGTTGTCACTTCCGTGGATGCTGAAAAAAATAGGTGGCAGAGATGGAAAAGTGCTAACAGCATTGCTGGTGCTGGGCTATGCCGCGTATTTTTACTATGCAAACGCGATCAACCAGCCGTTTGACCACTACTTTGCGCGGTTAAGCTTGGCGGAGTATTTTGCTCAGATTGGGAGATAGACTATGAATCAGCTTCGCGTTTTACAAGTCGTTACCCACATGGAGCGTGGCGGCTTAGAGTCCATGCTCATGAATTACTACCGCTATATCGACAGGGAGAAGATTCAGTTCGATTTTCTGGTACATCGTCAGGAACGTGCAGCATATGACGATGAAATTGAGGCGATGGGCGGAAAAATCTACCGTTTGCCGCGTCTTGTGCCATGGAGCAAGGCGTATCTCACTGCACTGAATCGCTTCTTTGATGAACACCCAGAATACAGAATAGTCCATGTTCATCAGGATTGCCTGAGCTCCGTGATCTTAAAGGCTGCGCAGCAGCACAATATCCCGGTACGAATTGCCCACAGCCACAACGCAAATCAAGACAGGAATCTAAAATATCCCATCAAGCTCTGGTGTCGGCGCAGCATCCCCCGTTGTGCCACACACCTTTTTGCCTGCGGCAAGGATGCTGGGGACTGGATGTTCGGCGGCGCATCGTATCAGATTATCAACAACGCAATTGACGCTACTGCATACACCTATGATACGAACAAGCGCGTCGAGCTGCGGCGACAGCTTGGCCTTGCGGACGAGCTGGTCATTGGCCATGTTGGTCGCTTTAACCCGCAAAAGAATCATCCCTTTCTTATGGATATCTTTGCCGTCTTGCTGAAAAAAGAATCGAACGCAGTTCTTCTTCTGGTCGGTGGCGGCGAGGGAATGTCCAAAATGCAGGAGAAGGTACAAGAGCTTGGCGTAGCAGAGCATGTCCGCTTCTTGGGCGTGCGCAGCGATGTTGCAGACTTGATGCAAGCGATGGATGTATTCGTGTTCCCATCATTATACGAGGGCTTAGGAATTGCTTTAATTGAAGCGCAAGCTGCTGGATTACCCTGCGTTGTTTCAGATACAATTCCGCATGAAGCATACTTGACAGACCTTGTCGATTCTGAGAGCTTGTCCGCTCCGGCAGAAAAGTGGGCGGAGAAGATCCTTGCGAAGCGAGCCATCCCCCGCACCGACCATCGAGCCGAAATCGCCGCGCACGGCTTCGATATCACTACAGAAGCAGTAAAACTACAGGAGTTTTATTTGGAGGCGAATAAATGAGTGTCTTCAGAAATATTATTATGCTTCTTAACCGCGAGATCCCCACTGAAGTGCTGATAAAGCGCGGGATGAAGGTGGGGAAGGACTTCAACCGCCAGCAGGGCTGTTTCATTGACCCGACACATTGCTTTTTAATTACAATTGGCGATGATGTAACGATGAGTATCCGCGTGACGGTTATGGCGCATGATGCCAGCACAAAGAAAAGCCTTGGATACACCAAAATTGGGCAGGTACATATTGGCAACCACGTCTTTATTGGGGCCAATACAACAATTCTGCCCGGTGTTACCATCGGTGACTATGCTGTGATTGGTGCAGGAAGCATTGTTACGCACGACGTACCTGCAAAAACAGTTGTTGCCGGTATTCCGGCCAAGGAAATATGCGGTGTGGACGAATATGCCGCACGATTTCAATCTCAAATGAACGAAGCAAACACATTTGGTGATGAGTACCGTATGGGCTATGGCCTTGACGAAAGCAAGAAGAAGGAAATCCTTGCCGCAACAGACGGAAAGATTGCCTTCATCAAATAAGGAGCTCGAATGTGACAATGCCGAAAATAACTGTTTTTACTCCGACCTATAACCGAGCCTATATCTTACCTAAGTGCTTTGAAAGCCTGAATCGTCAAAGCTGCAAGGACTTCGAGTGGCTGATCATCGACGACGGATCAACAGACCAGACAAAAGAACTCGTAACAGATTGGCAGAAACGTGAAAATGGGTATTCCATTCGCTATATCTATAAAGAAAATGGCGGCCTACACACAGGATACAATGCCGCCATTGCCAATATGGAAACGGAACTGTCAGTCTGTATCGACTCTGATGATTCTATGCCAGAAGATGCAATAGAACGAATCCTTGCTGAATGGCAAAAGGTAAAGGGCAGTGGCGCGGCAGGGCTGGTTGGCTTGGATGTTGATCAGAACGGGAACCTGATCGGTAAAGAGTTGCCAGACAGCGAACTAATCAACGCGGCATCCCTGCTTTGTGTTCCGGGTATGGGAGATAAAAAATATGTTGTGCGCAATGACTTGTTGCGCACCGTGGCTCCAATGCCTGTGTTTGCTGGTGAGAAAAACTTTAATCCGCACTATTTAATCATTAAGCTGTCCAAACAGTATCGGTTTCATCCTGTCAACCAGTGCTTTTGCTTGGTGGAATATCAGCCTGACGGTATGACGGCGAATATCTGGAAGCAGTATGTCAATAGTCCCCGCTGTTTTGCCGAACTCCGGCGAGTAATCATGGATGTACCGGGATTAACTTGGCAGTATCGGCTCAAGAATATCATCCACTACTGCTCCAGCAGCCAGATTGCGGGCAACAAAAACTATATCCGGGAATCCCCCAAAAAGCTGCTGACGGTGCTCTGCACCCCCGCAGGCTGGATGCTGACGGGGTATATCAGGAGAAAGGCGGGCGTACAGAAATGCCCTCCAAAATTGCAGTCATAATTCCTGTTTACAACACGGGAAAAAAGAAGCTTACGAAATGCATATATTCTGTCTTGGCGCAGACATATCGGCAGTTCATTTTAATCCTTGTGGATGATGGGTCTACCGATGACAGCGGTGCTATATGCGAATCCTTTGCGCAGAAGGACCCGCGAGTTTTAGCGATCCATCAGATCAACAAAGGTTGTGTAGAGGCAAGAAAAACAGGCATTTTCTCGGATGCAGCACAGACGGCAAAGTATATCGCCTTTTGCGATTCGGATGACACCTTGCCGAGAGATGCACTCGAAAAGCTGGTAACGGCAGCAGAGAAGGAGCAAGCAGATTGTGTCTGCGGTAATATGCGCCGCGTGTACCGAAAAATCACAATTCCAAGCCGCTTTCAAAGCCCATGCCTTTCTGTTGATGGCCCTAGAGTATATCCGAATGCGGAAATTCTTTCCGAAGTATATGTAAGTTGCTTCGGTGTAAGTGATTATCCGGTAAACCTATGGGGCAAGCTTTACCAGACGGAGCTGATCACGCGCGCATCTGACTTTCCACCGATTGTCGAGTTCATGGGTGAGGATTTGAGTGTTGCGCTTAGAGTGCTTCCCGAAACAAGAAGATTGGTGATTATCCCGGATGTTGTGTACAACTACCGAATCGGCGGCGGAACCTCAAAATTCATGCCCCATATGTTAGATGATTTTTTGAGCCTATACCGCCAAAAAAAAGAACTGGCGCAACGCCATCCGATGCCGCAGAATGTGGAGTATCTGATGGCGGTGGAGATGAAAAACATTGTGCTTTCATGGCTTGAAATGTGTGCGCTGAGCGGAAAATATGATAATGATGCGCTGCGCGAGGAAATCAAGCGAGTTTGCGGCATCCTTGAGATAGAGGAAGCGGTACGGCAAAGAGACTTTGTAGAGAAGGAGCCTACAGGGATTCGCAAAGCAATTCAGGAGACTGATGTTGAGTTTATTGACAACGCTCTCTTAGAGCGAATCGCAGCAGGGAAATATAGAAGACTGATTAAGAAACTGTTGAAGTGATATTATGAAAAAACCATCTATTCTCATCTTCTCCCAAGCGATGGAGCTTGGGGGCGTGGAGCGCAGCTTGCTGGGGCTGCTCGACGCCATCGACTATGACCGCTACGACGTTGACCTCTTTCTGATGCGGCACAGCGGCGAGCTGATGCCGTATCTGAACCCCAAGACGAAGCTCCTGCCGGAAATTCCGCAGTATGCATCGCTTGCTGTGCCCATGGCGTCGCTCGTCAAGAGCGGACAGCTGGGCGTGCTGCGCGGACGGCTCAGAGGCAAGCTCGCCGCGAGACGCTTCAACAAGAAACACCCCAGCGGCAAGCCGTCCGTCACCGCGCTGACCTACAGCCACAGGTTTACCTTGGCAAATATGCCGCAGATTTCCGACAAAACCTATGATCTTGCCATCAGCTTTCTGACGCCGCACTATTTTGCGCGGGAGCGGGTGAGGGCGAAGAAATACGTGGCGTGGATCCACACGGACTACACGGCGCTGACCTTCGACCGCTCGGCGGAGCTTGCCATGTGGGAGGGTTATGATGCCATTTGCGGTGTGTCCGATCAAGCGTCCGAGAGCTTTCAGAGCGTCTTCCCGGAGCTGGCGCAGAAGGTTCGGACGGTGGAGAACATCCTGCCCCGAGAGCTGACGTGCAAGCAGGCGACAATGCCACAGACCGATATACCCACGGGTGACGGAATATCCCTGCTCTCCGTTGGCCGCTTCTGCGAGGCGAAGAACTTCGACAATGTGCCAGACATCTGCCGCCGTCTGGTGGCGGGCGGCCTTGACGTGAAATGGTATCTCATCGGCTATGGCGGCGATGAGCCGCTGATTCGCCAGAAAATCGCCGAGTCCGGGATGCGGGAGCGTGTCATCATCCTCGGCAAGCGGGATAACCCCTATCCCTATATGCGCGCCTGTGACCTGTATGTGCAGCCCTCCCGCTACGAGGGCAAGGCCGTCACCGTGCGCGAGGCGCAGCTTCTTGGAAAGCCTGTCGTCATTACGGACTACGCCACCTCCGGCAGCCAGCTGGAGGATGGGGTGGACGGCGCGATCGTCCCCATGGATAACGCAGGCTGCGCTGCTGGAATTGCCGCGCTGCTGCGCGACCCTGCCCGGATGCAGCAGCTGTCAGAGAACTGCGCAAAGAGAGATTATACGAACAGCACGGAGGTCGGGAAGATCTATGCGCTGATGGAGGACTGACCCATGATCCCAAAAATCATCCACTACTGCTGGTTTGGCCGCGGCGAAAAGCCGGAGCTTGCCAAGAAGTGCATCGCCAGCTGGAAGAAATTCTGCCCGGATTTTGAGCTCCGCGAGTGGAACGAGGACAACTTTAATATCCATTGCTGTCCATATGTCGAGGAAGCTTATGCAAGTAAAAAATACGCGTTTGTTACAGATTACGTAAGACTGTATGCGATGTATACATGCGGTGGCATTTATATGGACACGGACGTTGAAGTTGTGCGCCCGCTGGAAGAGTTTTTGTCCTGCAAAGCATTCTCTGGCTTTGAGTCTACACGTTGTGTACCGACAGGAATTATGGCCTCTGAAAAAGGAGTTCCAATCATTCATGAGCTACTAGACTATTACACGGGCAAGCACTTCCTAAATGATGATGGTTCTCAAGATACGACAACAAATTGCGTGTCCATTACCAATATTATGCTTACACACGGATTGGAGCTAAATGGAAAGCTCCAGACGGTTGCGGAGTTTACATTTTATCCATCAGATTTCTTCTGCCCGTTTGAAAATGAGACAGGCGTGCTGCGGAGAACTGATAACACTGCGGCAATTCACTGGTTCAATAAATCATGGTTGCCGCAAACTGTTCGGTTGCGTTCCCGAATCACTAGAGTGTTTCATCGAATATTTGGCGTGGATTGTTTTAGATGGCTAAAAAAATGACCCGCTGGACAGTGTGACAGGCAGGCTGACAAAAACGGAGAACACCTATTCCATCCACTGGTATTCGATGAGCTGGCTGCCGAAGAGAACGCGGATCAGAGCAAAGCTGGGACGGATATGGCGGAGAATGAGGAGAAGGGGCAAGTCATGAAAATTCGTACGATCACCTGTCACGATGTTTATAACGTCGGGGCATCCCTGCAGGCGTATGCCCTGCAAACCTATTTGAAATCGCTGGGGCATGATGTAAAGATCATCGACTATAAGCCGGATTACCTCTCGAAGCATTACAGGCTGGATGTTGTCGGTAATCCCAAGTACGATAAGCCTTTTGTCCGCGAGGCATATCTTTTAGCGAAGCTCCCGGAAAGGCTTCATGCGTTGCCGAGAAAAAAGACATTTGACAGCTTCACAGCCAAGCACCTCGACCTGACCAGACGATATACCTCCAATGAAGAACTACAGGCCGATCCTCCTGAGGCGGATGTTTTTTTCGCGGGGAGCGATCAGATATGGAATCCGCTGTTCCCGAACGGGAAAGACCCTGCCTTCTATCTGGATTTTGCGCTGCATGGCATTCGCGCATCCTACGCGGCCAGCTTTGCTGTGGACGAGTTCCCGGAGGAATTGCATAATGTGACGGCGCAGTATCTGCGCCGATTGCAGCATATTGCCGTGCGTGAACAGTCTGGCATATCCGTATTAAACTCACTGGGCATTCAAAATGCTACGACCGTCCTTGACCCGGTGTTTTTGCTCGAACGGGCGCAATGGGAGGCGATGGCCGAAAAGCCGGAACACTGCAAGAAACCATACCTGATAGTGTATGACTGCGAAAAAAGTGCCGCCATTTGTAAATTGGCGGAGAGAATTGCGGCGGAACGAGGCTTGCATATCTACTCGGTCTTCAAGCTTCCGTATGCCGAACGCTGCTTCCCGCTCTGCGGACCGGAGGCGTTTTTGGGTCTAATGCAGAACGCGGCCTTTGTGCTTTCCAACTCCTTCCATGCAACGGCGTTTTCGGTGATATTTGAGAAGGAATTCGCCGTCGTGGAGCGCACGGAGAAGATCAACACGCGGATGCGCGATTTTACCGCCATGCTTGGGTTATCCGACCATATGGTGACAACGAAAACGGATATTCCGTTCGACACGGATTGGGCGTCGGTTCGCAGATGTCTGAAGGGCGAGATCGACCACGCAAAGGCCTATATAGACGAAGTGGTGAGGGACGGGGAGAGATGATTGACAAGGTTTCTATTCAAGAATGCGCGATCTGCGGCGCTTGCATAAATGCTTGCCCGGTAGATGCGATCAGCCTGAACAAGGTGCATCTGGATTTTAGATATCCTCAGATCAAAGAAGACATTTGCATTCATTGCAACCGATGTGAAAAGGCTTGTCCAATTTTGGGGAACAAAGGAAAACCTGATGAGGGGTATCCTGTAGCCTTTGCAGCCAAAAGCGAGAATGACCCTATGCGGATGCGCAGCAGCTCAGGCGGTGTATTTTATGAGCTTGCCGATCAAATGCTCTGCGATGGCGGATACGTATGCGGCGCGGTGTTTGATGACGAGTTTCATGTCAAGCACATCCTTTCCAATGCCAAGGAAGATATTCTGCGGATGATGGGTTCCAAGTATGCACAAAGCGACGTTGGGTATTGCTACCGTGAGATTAAAGAGAAACTCAACGCTGGAGAAAAGGTGCTGTTCAGTGGGTGCCCCTGCCAGGTCGCAGGACTGCGCACATTTCTTGGAAAAGAGTATCCGAATCTGCTTCTTGTGGAGTTGATCTGCCATGGGATTCCCAGCGACCATATGCTGCAAACGTATATTGGTATGCAGGAAAGGAAATATGGCGCAAAGCTTACAAGAATGGAGTTTCGTAACAAGAAGAAGGGCTGGCATAATAGCTCTGTACGAATGGAGTTTGAAAATGGAAGAGTCCATTCGGAACCCATGACGTTTGATACATATATGCAAGGCTATTTTCGGGGCGTGACACTAAAAGAAAGCTGTTTTTCTTGTCAGTTTCGGGGTTTTAAAAGTGGCAGCGACCTGACAATTGGAGACCTCTGGGGTGCAGAGATTTCGATACCGGATATGGATGACAACAACGGCCTTTCGGCGGTCATTGTAAATTCAGAAAAAGGAACTCTCTTTTTGAACAGAAGCAAGACTATTCGTCGCCAGTTTGAAATTGATAAAATCCTGAAATACAATCAAAGTTTGCTTACATCTTTTGATGAAGGGGCGCAGAGAACTGCGTTTTATGCCTATATAGAGAGGTATGATTTAGAAAGAGCAATTGAGACTTTTTTTCAGGAGACGCTGCTGCAAAAAGCAAAGCGTAAGTTCAGGTTTTTCCTGCGCTATGCTTGGTATACCCTGCAAGGAAAAGGAAAACCGCTTTATTAGGAGATTTGGAGATTGACTCAATGGGAAACAGCCGTTTGAAGAATTCTGCACTTAACTTGGCAACGGGCTTGCTGGGAAGAATGCTCACAATTATTCTTAATTTTGCGGTTAGAACTATTTTCATTCACTGCTTGGATGAAGCCTACCTTAGTGTGAATGGATTATACAGTAACATTCTGACGGTTCTTTCCCTTGCGGAATTAGGCTTTGGCTCAGCGATGGTTTATCACATGTACGAGCCAATGGCTAAAAAGAATTATCAGAAAGTTGCGGAGCTTCTTTATTTCTATAAAAAAGCGTACTTTGCGGTGGGAATGGCAATCGTGGGGATAGGCGTTTGCATTATCCCTTTCATGGACGTCATCATCAAGGATAAGCCAGATGTCCCATGGTTAACACTGTACTATATAATTTTCCTTTTGAACTCCGGCTTGTCATATTGCTTTGCGGCCTGCAAGGGAACACTTTTTTTAGCAGATCAAAAAGAATATGTGCAAACGAATGCCCGGAATACCATTGCGATTATTCAAACGGCACTGCAAGTTTTATTGCTCCTGCTGTTTAGAGCCTACTTGAGTTATCTTCTAATTCAACTTGCGGGAACGCTTTGTGTTAATGCCTATGTAGCACATTTGGCAGAAAAACGATATCCGGAAATATCGAAATATAAGAATGATAGGTTGAATGGAGATGAAAAACGGCAGCTATTGAAAGATACAGGTGCCCTTTTTCTGACAAAAGTCGGTCATGTTGCGCTGAATGGAACGGATAACATTATCATTTCTGCCGTTGTCGGTGTTTTATGGGTCGGGCGACTGTCAAACTATACGCTCATATGCGATTCCGTTACAAGTGTGCTTTGTCAGATAACAGCGGCTATCACAGGAAGCCTTGGAAACTTTTTTGCGACGGAAGATAAACATGCGGGCTATGCACTATTCAAGAAAGTTGAATTCCTGAATTTTTGGTTGTATGGGTTCAGCTTTATTGCGCTGGTCACATTGTTAGATCCGTTTGTACAGATATGGGCGGGTGGCCGATTTGTGCTGGGGCTTCCCATATCGATTGCGATTGCGATCAACTTCTTTGTGGCAGGCTATATGAACACGCTTTGGGTGTTCCGTTCAACACTGGGGCTATTTAAGCAGGGAAAGTTCAGACCAATTCTTGTGGCAATTCTGAATATAGTTCTCTCAATCGTTCTTGGGAGACTGTGGGGCGTTTTTGGCGTTCTGTTTGCCACATTTTTGTCGCGGGCAGCAATCAGCCTGTGGTACGATCCGCTTATTCTCCATAGGTATGGGTTTGAAGTCTCGTGTGAGCCTTTCTTCGCCCGTTATTTCAGGAGAGTTCTCCTACTCACAGCTGTTTTGATTGCCATGCTGACGATCCGGCATGTAGTTCTATCTTCTGCAACAACGGTTTTGCGTTTTGCGGTCATGACAATGGTCACGGCGATTGTGCCCAATGCCATATTCTGGCTGGCATATCGCCGCTGCGAAGAGTATGCCTACTTCCGCAGCATTGTAAAAGACCGCGTAATTGCACCGGTTCGAGGAAAATTGCGTTGATGCTTCACTACATCTACACCCGTTCGTTCATCGGCATTATCACCTTTATGGCGCTGGCTCTTGCCGCTTGGGGTGCGCTGCCTGCCCACGTGGGGGCGAGGCACTGGCGGTGGGGAAACCTTGTGCTGGTGCTCCTGATAACCGCCACCATCCTCTACGCAACCTTATTCAGCCGCGCCGAGGGCGGCACCGGTCTGATCCTCGCCCCCTTTGCCTCCCTGACCGCCGCGCGGCAGCAGCCCGAACTCTACCGCGAGATGCTGATGAACGTCTTCCTCTTCTTCCCGCTGGGGCTGACGCTTTCCAACGCCCTGCCGCGAAAGTGGCACCGCTGGCTTAGAATCATCCTCACGACGCTCGTCGGCTGCGCGCTCAGCGCGGGAATCGAGTGTGCCCAGTACCGCTACGCTCTCGGCATGGCGGAGATGGACGATGTGATCTGCAACACCTTGGGCGCGTTTCTCGGCGCTGCGTCGCTGCTTGCCGCTCACGCCATCGAAAAACACAAAGAAAGGGCTTGACACACGAACATGACCCTGACCGCCACGGAGAGACAATTTCTTCATATCGCCAAAGCTGCCATCTCCGGCGGTGATTTGCCCGCCGAAAAGGTGATCTGGCCTGCCATTTTCACGTTGGCCAATCAGCAGAAGCTGCTGCCGATCCTCTTCGAGGCCGCCCGCAAAACGCCCGCCGCTGCGGAAAACGCGGCGCTGTTCGCCGCCGTCAAGCAGCAGGTCATCGCGCAGGTGCTGCACCAGACCATGCGGGCATCGGAGTTTGCAGACCTCTACCAAAAGCTCCGCGCGGCAGGGCTGCACCCCATCGTGGTCAAGGGTCAGCTTTGCAGCCGCCTCTATCCGCTGCGAGATCACCGCATCAGCTCGGACGACGACCTCTACATTTCCGACGCGGAGTTTATGGCCTGCCATAGGCAGCTTCTTGCAAACGGTCTAACCACCGACACCCCGGCAGATGAGCTTCCCACGGCGGACGAGGTGCCCTACACGAAAGACGGCAGCCCGCTTTAGATCGAGCTGCATCGGCATTTATTTGATTCTGCCGAAGATGCACATGACGAATTGAACCACTTCTTTGCCGACCTCAACCCCGTTGAAATCGACGGCCTTCTCACCATGCCGCCACACGAGCATCTGCTGTACCTGCTTCTGCACGCCTACAAGCACTTCGTCCGCAGCGGCATCGGGCTGCGGCAGTTCTGTGACATCGGCCTGTGGGCGCGGGCGTATCACGGGGAGATCGACTGGCAGCGCCTGCACGAGCAGTGTGAGAGCGTCCATGCGGCGACCTTTGCTGCGGCAGCGTTCCGCATTGCCAGAGACTATCTCGGCATTGACTTTGACCTGCCCGCGCCGTGGAGCGAGGCGGTTGACGTGGAGCCGCTGCTGCACGACACCCTCTGCGGCGGTGTGTACGGCTCCAATGACCTAACGCGCCTCCATTCCTCCACCGTTACGCTGAACGCCGTCAAGGCCAGCCAGACGGGGGAGAAGAGCGGCGTCCTGAGCACGGTGTTCCCCAAGCGCGAGTATCTGGAGCGGAACTATCCCTACCTCAAAAAGCGCCCGTACCTGCTGCCGGTCGCGTGGGCGCAGCGCCTCGCGCACTATGCCAGCGAGAAACAGTCCGGCGCAGACAGCAGCGCCTCCGGCTCCATCAAGCTCGCCAAAGAGCGCATCGAGCTGATGAAGCGGTATGGGATTATCGATGAGAAGAAATAAGTAGAAGGGCTGTCCGTTTCGGAAAGCCCTTCTGTTGGAATATGGGGGTTGGCGCAGGAAAGAAAGGCCCTGAAAATCTCGTGCAGATTCAATCCCTTCCCAAACCGCAAAGTTTTTTCCTCCCACGCAAACGAATTTCACCCTTCTGCGCTTCTGTAAACCGTGCATGGCGTGCGCGGTTCCGAGTAACTTGGTGCGGTTCGGCGTGGCCGTTCTCGTTTCCGTAAAGTGCAAAGGGCGCTTTTTTGGCCAGTGCATCGGATGGGAGATTTCAAATCGCTGGAATCGGGAATCCTGCATATAGTCCCTGATTTCCCGGTCGAGCCGCTTCCCGGTACGATCATTTTCGTGACCTCACGAAAATGGTCTGATACTCCAAACTCGCCGGTTTCACCTGACATCACAGCCCAAAAGAAGGTCGGAGGACGCATGTCCTCCGGCCTTCTTCACCCCGTTGCAGCGGGCTCATTTTCCCTCAAAAACCACGCAAATTTACTGTACCATTTCTGTACCAAACGTGTAAAAATCTATATCGAGTTATATAGATTTTTATAATTTTTCGAATCTTTGGAACCATTGATATATCAGGATTTATAACGTTTTATTAACTTTTTGAGAGACTTCCGGGTACGGCGATACCTAATTTCATCCAATCGCCCGCGTGACCGGCCGGAATAGAGAAACAGCATAGCGGGGACGCGGCCATTCTGCCGCGTCCCTGCTGCTCTTATCAACACATGCCTGCCGCCCTGGGCCAGATCCAGAACATTTGTTTGAAAAAATCTGTTTACAGATAAAAATAATGGTGCTACAATAGAATACTACGACAGAATACTGCATCCGGGAGGCGCTTATGGGAAAATTCAAGGTGGTATCGGAAT